>JAEEGK010002611.1_pt1 | contig 45175 bp, 26 predicted proteins | sample 8958771 | NCBI WGS metagenome assembly JAEEGK01 (sample SAMN16246547, study PRJNA631951) | gut metagenome | biome: gut microbiome; feature: rumen; material: SC-attached | host: Bos | place: Iran: Karaj | collected 2018-10
CAAATAATCCTTTAAATGATAATTATAAACAATTAAAAATAGAAACTGATTCATTAACTTATAGAAATGAGAAAAGTAGAACTAATAGAAATAATAATTTTAATAATTATTTACCAAATCCTACAGACAATCTTATTACTAATAATCGATTTAATGGTTTCGATAGAGTATATACTCCTAATATTTTAGATAATAAAATTAATTCAGATTTTTCTCATACTTTTTTTAATTCAAAAAAAAATACTGATTTTTTATCTTATAGATTTAATACTAGAATTAATCCTAAAAATCATTCTGATAAAATTAATTTATTTGGTAATAATTATTCAAATTATTAAATATTTATTTTATTTTTATTTTTAAATTGTAAAATTTTGATAAATTATTTAATTATCTTTATTATTTAATATATAATAATTATATTCAGAAATTGAATATTTACTTTTATTTTTATATAATAAATAAAAAATATTATTAGATTCAAATATAAGATAAATTATTTATAATATGTATTAAATTGTCATTTATTTTTTTTATTATAAATTGCTTTTAAAAAATATCTTTTTTTTAACATATCAGGAGTAAAAGATAATAGTTTTTTGTTTTTTTTAACTATTTTAATATCTATATGATGTATCATTTTATCAATTTTATTTCTATTTTCTTTTAATTGATTTTTAAATCTAACATATTTATCACTTGCTTTTATAGGATTAGCATAATCAATAAAATCTTCAAATATTTCTTCAGGATTATTTATTTTTAACATATATTTATCTAATAAAGAAAATCTTTTTACTTTTTTTATTTTTTTTAAAGAATTAATATCTTTTAGATTATTTTTATTATAATTATAATTATTTATATCATTATAATTATTAATATTATTTTTATTATTTCTTCCTAAAGTTTTTATTAATGATATATGAGAATCATTATTTTTTTTTAAATTTTTAATATTTATTTTTCTTTTAATTTTATTTGTAGAATTTGTTGATTTAAAAGAAGTATTAGTTTCATAATCTTTTTTATTAATGAAATTATTTGAATAACAATCAAAAAAATTTCCAGAATTTTCTTGTGAAAATATTGAATGTAAAGTGTCACTATTTAAATTTTTAAAGTGAATATTTTTAAAACATTTAATTGATGATGGATTAACATATATGTTATTATTTCTACTTCTTTTAGATAATGAAATTTGATTAATTTGAAATCCTGAATTTAATTTTTGTTTTGATTCTCTTTTGAGCAAAGATATTTTATATATATTATCAGTTGATAAATAAGAATTAATTTGATTTTTTTTTTTAAATTTAATAGAAGCTGTAAAAGGCCTTTCTATTCCATTCATTTTTTTTTATTTAATTATATTTTTAACTGAATTTAAATTTAAATGTTAGTTTTTTAAGAATTAATATTTTTATTTTAATATATTTGAATCAAATGATAGGAATAAATATTGGTTCTCAATTAACTAAATTTTCTTCTGGAAATATAATATCAAAAAAAGAGATTTATAAGGCTAAAGATTTTAAAATAAATCCTTTATTAAATGATTATTTAGATAGAGTAATTCCTTCAATTATTCAATATAAAGAAACAACACAATTATTTGGTACTTCAACTCAATTAGGTTATAAAAGATATAATTTAAGTACTTTTAATAATTTATCTAGATTTATTGGTTTTTTTTATAATTTCAGAATAAACATACAAGAAAAAAAATATTTTCTCACTACTAAAAATTATAATGATTATGATGGAACTTTTAAATTTAAATTATCTGATAAAGAATATAATATTTATGGTGATAATTGTGTTATTTCTTTTTTATCTAAAATAGATGAAAAAATAAAATTAAAGTTAAATACAAAAGATAAACAAACTTATATTTTTTCAATACCAGATTATTATATATTGTATCAAGAAGAAGCATTAAAACAAATATTAAATACACTAAATTTAAATAATGAATATCCATTCATAAAAGAATCTACTTCAATCACAATGTATTATGGTTATTTACATTACCAAGAATTAACAGATAATAATATATATATATTATTTATTGACATAGGCCATTCAAAAACTTCATTTATATTGTCAGAATTTTCAAAAAACCAATTTTCAGTTAAAGAAGTAGAAAATATTCCTTTTTTAGGAGGAAGAGATTTAAATCAAAAAATATATGAAAAATGCAAAGAACAATATAAAACAGACAATAAAAATGAATTCCCAGAAAATGCAAGAATTAAATATAGATTATTAGATGAAATAGAAAAAGCTAGAAAAACTTTATCAATTAATGATGAAGCTTTAATTAAAGTTGATGCTTTAATAGGAGAATATGATTTTAATTATATTATTACAAGAGAAAAGTATGAAGAATTGATTCAAGAATATACTGAAATTTTTGAAAGTGCTTTAGAATCTTTTTGGAAAAAAATAAAAGATGAATATAAATTTAAAATATCTAAAATTGAAATGGGAGGACAATTAATGAGGACTCCTATTTTACAAGATATTGTTTTAAAAGTTACTAAAATTAATATATCTAAAACTATTGCCTTAGATGAATGTCATAGTTTAGGTTGTTTATTATATACGTTGTTTAATTTAAAACCTAATAAATTTGAAAATTTAAATAAATTTGAGATTTATAATAAATATGAGAAAAATTTCATTAATCATCAAAATTTAGAAATTATAATTTCTGATGAAATGGAAAAAAAAAATGAAACAAAAATTGAAATTGATAAATATTCAATAAGTAATATATCTTACATCCACTTTTTCTATAAAAAAGAGAATCGATTTTTCTACAAACTGTATATACTAGAAACAAGAGTTAAAACTCATTCTTCTTCAGATAATAAAAACTCTAAAAATTTTGGAGCTGGATATATAAAAAATATAATTTTATATTTAAAATTCAAAAATCAGAAAATTTTATTGATAACTAATCAGAAAGAAAATGAATTATATTTGAAGAGCATTCAGAAATTAAAAATAGAAAATACTTTCATAATAAAATTGATAGAAAATGAAGAACAATTAAAAAAAATTGATCAATCAAAATAAATTATTTAAAGTTTTATATTTTTTTACTTTTTTAATAATTTATTTAATTATATAATTTTTAAAATTTTATAAATGAAAATAAAATATAAAATTCTTAATATATTCCTAATTCAAATTACATTAATAATTAAAACATTATCAAAATGTAATTTCAAAGAAGAAGAAAACAAAGAAATAAATTTAATAAAAACAAACTCAACAATGAGATCTCATCCTTTATTAATAACATATGACTATTCAAATATAATAAATTTGAAAAGAATAAATAATTTAAAAAAAATATTAGAAACTTCTTCAAATTACCTTTCAAAAATATTAGACATAAATACACAAACAAAAATAAAAACAAATAAAAATATTATTCAATTATGTGAAAATAAGTTTGATAAATATGATAAAGAAAAATTATTAAACGGTTATAACACTGATTTATTAGTAATTCCATTTATAAATAATTTAATAAATGATATTAAGGGAGGAGTTTGTGTTTATTCAAGTGAAAATTTTAGACCAATTATATCTTATTTAGAAATATCAAATAAATATTTAATTGAAGAAAAAACTTTAGAAGAAAATCAAGACAATATTCTTCAAATAATACATCAATTAATTCATATTTTAGGTTTTACAAAAAATATAATGAAACAATTACCTAATTTAAAACCATATAATTCTTCTATTTTTTATATAGAAAAAGATAGTTTTAATTATCCACTTTTAGGAACCTTTCAAACTTTACAATCTGGAAGAATAATATTAAATAATTATAACTTAAAAGGAATTGATGTTGAAATTTCTTTAGAACCTGATTTTTTTAATCCTCATTGGAGTAAAAATATTAATTTAAATGATATTATGGTTAATTCGGATAATAATAATAATTATAATAATTATATTTCTATGTTAACAGTTTCTTTTTTAGAAGAAACTAATTGGTATTCTCAAAGTTTATATGGATGTAATTTTATTCAAAAATATGAAGATTATTTTTGTGTTTTCTTTAAGGGAAAATGTTTAAATGGGAATTATCCTTTTTATTATATATTTTATTATATTTATAAAGGGAAATTTAGTTGTTTTTTAAATAAGAAAAATACATGTTGGAGAGAATATAATCTTCAAGAAGAAATAAAACTTAAAATTCATTTGAATGTTTATAAAAGTGTTTGTAGTTTAAATAAAACTTTAGAAGAAATTAGGGAAGTTGAAAATTTATTTCCTGAATTAATTAACGTAAATTCTCAAAAATTAAAAATGATAAATCCTTTATCTCAATGTAATTGTAAGCAAAAAACAATTTATTTTTCTTATCCTAAATTTTTAGAAGAAAAAGAATATATTGATTATTATCAAATTGAAAATATAGAAATAACTGATAAAAGATTTATGGTACTTTCATCAAAGCAAAATACTAAAAAAAATAATTATTTTTGTATAAATCAACCTTTAAAATATAATGGAATAATAAGAACAAATACTTTTGATAATACTAATTTAATTTGGCATAATAAATTGCAATTTAATATTTTAGAACAATTAAATCAATTTCAAAAACATAATCATTTCTTAACTTATAATTTTTTGGCAAGAAATGCGAATTTATATAAGCATTATTTAGAAATGAAAGAAAAATTTCCAAATGAATATAATTATATGCCTTTTACTTATATTTTACCAAAAGATGCTATAAATTTTTTTTCTAAATTTGAAAAATATGAATTAAATATTAATGATTTATGGATAATTAAACCAAAAGATTCTTCAAAAGGAAAAGGAATTAAAATATTAAAAAATATAAAAGATGCTACTAAAAAAAATATTATTTCTGAATATATATCTAATCCTCTTTTAATAAATGGAAAAAAATTTGATTTAAGATATTATTTATTAGTAACTAGTCATAATCCTTTAAGAATTTATTTATATGAAGATGGTTTAACAAGAATAGCAAGTGAAGAATATACTTTAGATTTAGATAAATTAGATAATTTATTTATTCATCTAACTACTTCATCAATAAATAAAAAAAATGAGAAATATATATTAAATACTAATTATAAATCTACAGACAGTAATACTTGGAGTATTTTAGTTTTAAAAAAATATTTAATTTCAAATGGAATAAATTATAATGTTATATTAGAAAAAATAAAAGATATTGCAATTAAAGCTTTAATTTCAGTATCAAATTTAGAATTAAATGCTGAAAAAAAAATAAAATTAAAAGAAAATAATTTATTTGAATTATACGCTTTTGACATTTTAATAGATAAAAATTTAAAACCTTGGTTAATTGATTTTAATTTTAATCCAAGTTTAAATGTAGAAAGTGATTTAAATAAAAAATTAAAAACAAAAATGTTTACTGATTTATTTAATATACTTGGTTTAAAGCCTTATTCTCATTATGATAATTCACCTTATGAAAAAGAATGTACTTATTTAAATAATATTGAAAAAATAATTGATAATTCAATTTGTGAATTTTTAAGACCTTCTGGTGGCTTTGAAAGGATCTTTCCAAAGTTTGAAAATATTGATCAATATATAAAGATTTTTGATTTACCTTCTAAAGAAAATAAATTTCTTTGGAAAAAAATAAAAGAAATGAAGTTATAGTATATTTTTTATTTTTAAAGTTTTTTAATGAAGATTTAAAAATGTTTATTCATTCAAAATTTAAAATAAATTAAGAATTCTGACTTTTTAAATTTAAGAAGAAATGAAAATAGTTACTATAATAAATAATAATAATTCTTTTAAATTTTAAATTCAATTCAATTTATTTCAAAACATGAAATATTTATGAAAATACTATTATTTCTTTAAATTTCATGAAAATGACCTATTGGATTCGAATTTTTTATGAAATACAATATTTTAAAGTATTACCTTTTTTATATTGAATATAATTTGTAAAATTTTAAAATCTAATCTTAAGTGTTTTATTTTTGAATTGAATTAATAAAATAATAAAAATTGATTAGTAAGTGAGAAATCATTTATTTCAAAACAAATTTTTTTAATAAAAAAGTATCTATTTCTCATATTGAAATTAATATTTATCAAATAAGACAATTTAAACATTTTATTATCTTTTTACTAAAATAAAGACTATAAACATTGATTTCATTCTGATTCATTATTTACCTAATTAAAAGGAGAATTATCATCAAATTAAACATTTCTTTTAAAAATGTTGTTCAAAATAAATAATTAAATAATTAAAGTTCCCTGAACTAAATGAATTTTTTAGTATAAAATAAATTTTATCGTATTAATATAAATATTTTAAAATTTAAAAAAATATAAAATAATTATTTCAAAAATTAATAATTATTATTGTATTTTCAAAAATAATAAAAATGTCTATTCGAAATTTAATTATCTTTTTTTTCCTATTTTTAATTCAAAAATCAACTTCTCAAATATCAAATTACATGTTTCGTTTAGAAAAAGGAGAAAAAGAATGTCTCCAAGATTTTTTTCCCGCTAAAACATTAGTAATATATGAGATAATATCAAACATAACTAAAACAAAATATACCTTAACAAAAAAATCAGATAAATCTCAATTATCTCAAATAAATGATTATCTCTTTAAATATCCTTTTACAACATATGAAGAAGGATATTATGAAATATGTATTTATAACTATGATATAAAAGCAACTTATATAATTTATAATTTAAAATATGGTGTTGCAGCAAAAGATTATTCTTCTGTTGCAAAAACTAAAGATTTAAAACCTATTGATGTTGAAATTGAAAAATTAGTTGAAAAAACAAGTGCTTTAAATTATAAGTCTAATTATATTAGAGCTAATGAACAGTTAACTCAATCTATGTTAGATAAAGTTTCTAGTAGATTGTTTTTTTTTGCTGAAGTTATGATTGCTGTTATGGTTTTAATAGGAATTGCTGAAACTTTTTATTTGAAGAAATTTTTACAAAAAAGAAAAATTATTTAAATATGTTTCGAATTTTTAGATAATTTTATATTATTTTTTTTAAATATGATTTATAATTTTTCTTTTAGAGATTTTTTAGAAGAATTTTTATTATTTGAATTGAAATAATCATTTTAATATATAAAATTTATGATATATTTATATTCTACAAAATTCTAAATTTAAAGTAAATAATTAATTTTTTTCCATTTTATATATTCTACCATTATAAGAACATTCCTATAACTCTTTATGGTTTATTATAAGGAATAATTAAATTTGTTTTTTTTGTTTAAAATAAAAAATGTAGTTTATTTTTTTCTATTTTTTTATATTTTGAAAATAAAAAATATATAAAATAAAAAAATTAAGTTGAAGAAAACTGTTTTTTTATTGTTGATATTGAATGAATTTATTATATTTTAGGATAATTATTTTAAAAATCAATTTGTTTTTACATATGTATTTTTTTGATATAAATATGTGGTTATTTATGGAAATACCATTTATAATATAAAACAAAAAATAAAATGATATTTTTATGAATCAAAAAAATGGAAAAAATATTTAAATGTATACGAAAGCCTCTTTAGCTCAGCGGTAGAGCGCCAGCCTTTTAAGCTGGTGGTCGAGGGTTCGATCCCCTCAGGGGGCGCGATTTTTTTTTTTTAAACAAACTAAGCTTATTAACTTACTAACTAACTAACGAAATTTTTTTTTTTGTTTTTTAAAGAATTATTTAGGAAAGAAAGAAAAGAATTATTCAGGAAAGAAAGAAGAAAAGAAAAAGGATAATAAAGGAATTAGAGAAATTAAAAAATTTATTCAAGAATTATATATTAAATTTAGAGAATAAAGTAAGAAAGATGAATAAGATGATACTTTTAATATTTGGAGAATTAAATATGAGTAAGATGCTTGGGTTTCTTCTTATTCTTTTTTTTTATTTAATTAATTTAAAATATGAGCAAATAACTCGATTTTTTTTAAGGTAATAGATAACTAATATTAAAAATATTAAAATTATCTATTAGAAATAATAATGATAAATCAAAAAAAGAATTTGGTTTACCAGTTTTATATACTTATGTAACACGTAAATTATTAAAATTAAAAAATATATAAATATATATTTAATTGAAAAATTAACAATGTATGATAAAGTAATTAAAAAAGAATTCGGAATTAAATATATTCCATCTAGTGTTTATTGTAAATATTCATACTTCAACATTTAAAATATTAAGGAGAAAAAGAAGGATATACAATTAATAATAAATATATAAAAAGATTAAAAAACAAAGAATATATAGTTGGAAAAAGACAGTAATTTTATTTGACTTTAATTTATATGTTATAAAGTTTATTTCATTTAAGATATAATAAATATAGTATGTAAAACAGATTAAATATATTGTTAATGAATGTGAAGAATTAAAAGAAATAAGAAATTAAATGAATGCATGAAGCGAAGGATTTAGATTTTTAATTAACAAATGAATTTTTTAGAAACAATTGAATGTTTTTATAATTATAAACACTTATTCAAATAAAAAAGAAAAGAAAAGAAAAATACAATAAAGTAATTAGATTAGTTAAAACATTGATTAAAGATATGTACTATTAATGTGGGAGCACAAAGATTAAAAAAGAGGAATAAATAAATGCTTAGGATTCTTTCTTTAATTTAATATTAAAAATGTGATTGATTGCAGGATAAATGAACTCAACTAAACGTTCTTTTTTAATTTATTTTCAGTATTTTCTTTTTAATTTTATAAAATTATATTAATTATAAAAGGATTGTTATTTAAAATTTTTAATGAATATTCGAATATAAATAATAAACTTTAAAATCAAATATATTTATTGAAAGAAAAAAATAAAATATAATTTTTCTAATTAAAATTAAAGTAATGTTTAAAAAAAGAAATATAATAATTTATTAAATTATTTAAAATTCAATTATTTTCAAAATATATGAAAAAAACAGGAAATGAAGTCAATAATACTAATAAAACAATAAAAAAATCAAAAAATAAAATATTATCAAATAAAATTAAAGAAAAATCAATATATATTAATATAGCCTCCTCAAGTAATAATTCAACAAGAAGTACAAATACACAAACTCCTTTATTTATAAGTACATCTTTATTAAGTTTTGAATATGAATATATTATACAAAAATTATTAAGATATTTAAAGCAAAAATTAACAATAATTCAATATGAAGATATAAAAGCATTTATTAATTATGAAATTAATAAAATCATTTCAAATAAAACAATGAATAATAATAATAATTCTATTTTAGATAAAAGAGATTCGTTAAAAATATGTAAATCCACTAGGAATAATGCAAATAATTTATATTTGAATGGAAAATCTAATAATATTTCAAAGAAAGAAAAGAATAGTGAAAAAAAGTTAAAATTAAGTTATGATTTTTCAAATAGATTAATTTCATCTCCTCTAAATAATAACAATCAACCAATAAGAATAGTGTTAGAAAATATAAAAATAAATGAAAAAGCCAAATCAACAAGTAAATCAAATTATTCTAAAGATTATAAAGATAAATATTCTTTATATTCAATAGTAAAAAATTTTCATTCTTATTCCTATAATAATAAAAATAAAAAAAATAACAATTCATTAAAATCAAATTCAAGAGAAAAAGAAAATAAGAATTTAAATAGTAATAGAACAATAAATTCAAAAAGTGATAATTTAACAATAAATAATACAAATATAAACACAATTAATTCTTCTTCAGTAACAAAAGGAATTTTTAATTTAATGAATTCGAATAATAATATTAGAGATTTAAATCAAAAACCAAAAAAATTTAAAACAATAAAATCTACTTTAATTCATCAATCTCATCCTTTATTAAATGAAAAATTATTTTCAAAACTAACTCATTCAAGTTATAAACTAAAACCTTCAAAAAAAAATAATATTGTTTATAATACAATTTCAAATATAAGTGTTTCTAAAATTACAAAAAGTATTTCTTATAAAACTGAACCTAATGTAAGTCATAATATTAATATTTCTTTAACAAATAAATCAAATTTTAAAAATGAAAATAATTCATTAAGGATAAATTCATATAGAAAAAAAGTAAATTTAAATAACAATAATTACAATAGTAAACATTTTAAAAATAGTAAAAATAATTTAACAATTAAAAACCAAATTAAGTATTTATCTCCTTATGAAAATAATAAAATTAAAATAACAAATATTTCTCCTAAACATAGGAATAAGAATAATAATTTAGAAATAAAAAGTATTCAAATTCCAACTTTAAAAAATGAAGAAATGATAAAACAAATAAAAAATACTATTGATGATAATTTAAAAGTTATGTTTAATTTTTCTTATGAAAATTTTCTGAGTAAAGAATCAGAACATGAAAGTAAAGAAATAAGTAGAGAAATTGAAATGAATATTTCAAATGAAAATATTTAGTTTAATATTATATATAAAATGTATTTTTTAGATTTTGTTATATAGGTATTTTCATTTTTTCTTATAAACAAAATTATTTATTAATATATATAATAAATATTTTATTAATTTGAATATTTATTTTAATTATTTTATCATATAAAAAATTGCTATTTATAAATCATTTTTCTACTTTAAAATTTTTATTATACATTTTTAATCAAATAAAATTTATTTTTTTTATTTGTTATTATAATAATACATAATTTTTTTTAAATTATTCTGTTCACAAATAAAATTTATTGAATTCTAAATCATATCTTTATTTATATTATTAAAATAATTGTTGTGTTTGTTTTTATATAAAGATTTATTACTAATTTAAATAAATATTATATTATCTTTATATAATATGAATCCCAAGAGACTCTTTTTAATATAATCTAATTCACTTTTTAGTTAAATCTTCTTTTTATATGTTCTTTATTCGTAATAAACTCGTTTTAATTATTAAAAAGTAAAATTTTTTGCATTTTTTTTTATTTTTTTTTGTCTCTTTATATTGGATTAAATTAATTTTGAGAAAAATCAAAAGTGTTTTTAGTTTTATCAAATTGAAGTGTGAGTTTACTCTTAGTTAAGATAAAAATTAATAAAAAATTTATATTTATTATTAATAAAATTGATTGAACTAAATTAGTCGAAAAAAAAATTGAGGCAAAGAATGATAGCTTATGGAGAGGTGCTTATAATGTGTAACAAAAAAATATATTCACTCAGAAAAAGAAATAATATTAACTAATTCTTTAGAAAAAATTATGTTAATTTATTAACAAGATTAAATAGATATGATATAAGATTAGAATTAAATGATTTTTTACAAATATTCAAAATCTTGTTCTCCCAGAACTGCATCAATTTTAATTCCAGTTTATGTAATGTTTGTAAAACTGTTATGTTGAAAAATAAGATCACAGTGGTTGTGAAGTACCAGTAGCTGAAGAACTACTTATTTGGCTAATAATAATCTTTTCAGAGTTAAGTACATCAGTTATTTCACATTCTATAGTAAATCTTAGTAAATTTCTTAATCTTATCTCATTTTTTGTTATTCCTTGTGTAGTACACAATAGAAATATTATATTATTTAATGTTAAAGAGAAATTTATATAAATTACTCAAACAAAAATTTAACTAATTTAATAAAAAAAAATATGTAATACTTTAAGAGACTGTTTTAATAACCCGAAAAAAATAATTATTTATGAAAAAAATAAATGAACTTATATATTATTTAAAACAATAATCCAAAAAACAAAAAGTTAAACTGAGAGATAACCAATTAGAATCAGCTTCGCAATCAATTTTTAATTCTTCTAAGCCTTCATAGTACATTATTTTATTTATCAACTCTGTATTATCCACTTCACTTTTTTTATAAGGGACACACATAGAGATGTCTTGTCCTTCATATTTGGCATCAGCATAACAACAAGTGTCAGACAAACCATAGACTTCCTCATACTCTTTTTTTTCATTTTCAGTTAATGAATAATCTGTACAATCTGATACTTTTTTTGGAACTTTATCTTCACATTCATCTGATAAAACACAATTAAGCAAATATAAAGTAATTATTACATATATTAATGATTTCATTTTATTATTAAATTCATTATATTTTGGATTTATAAGTTTTTTAAATTATTATATTTACTGTGTAATAAGGACTTATTTTAATGAAGTGAAAAAGAAAAAAAAAAATTTAAATAATCATATAGAGAGATATTAAATCAAAATTTGAATTATCATAACAAAAAGAGAGAATATATATTGTAAATATTTGATATATTTCATTTTCTATTTTAAAAACATTACTAAAAAAAAAGTTATATTTTTAATAAAATTAAATTAATTGGCTTTTATTATAAGATTCAATGATAATTTTTTAAATCTTATTAAAGATAATTGTTTATATGACAGAAAATGGTATAATAATTGAAAAATAGTTAAAATATATTTCAAAGAGTAATCATAAAGTTGAAATTATAAAAAAAATAATTTTTAACATTGAAACCTATAATAATTCCCTTTAAATTCAATTTAATTTATGTTTTAAAAAAATATTACCTAAAAACTTATTTATCATTGATTTTTTTTTTTATTGTTTAGTGCATAATCAACTAAAACTTGTGACACTTTAGTTGTAAGGAATATTCAAACAAGATTCAAACTTCAATGATGAATAAATAAAAAAACAAAAATAATTATGTTCGTTTTATAATTATTTTCGGTGTAAATTATTTATTTATTATAAAAAATATATTTGAAAAAAATTAATTTAATATATAAATAAATAATTATTTTGAGAATAATTATGAAAATCTTTAAATATTATTTTACAGTCAAAAAGATGATAATGAAGAAAAAAAAAATAAATAATATGGAAGTAAAAATAAAAAAATTTAAATTTGAAAGGAGATTAGACATTATTTTGTTACTAATATTTAAAAATATTATATAATAACATTAATAACATTTATTTTATATAATAAAATAAAATTATCATCTAAAAAATTTGAATATTAAAACTCAAAAAAAAAATGAAAAAAATTCTATTCAAATTCCACAAGATAAACTTCATAACAATCAACACAGAATTTTTCAACTCCTCCTGAAATTTCCATTTTATCCATAATATAAGTTTGAGGGCTTTGGCAAAAGCTATTAAAATTTTTAGTACATTCATTTCTAATAGTTAAATCACTAGCACCAAAACAAGGACCACAACCAGAAATACAACAAATAGCTTCATCAGGATTTTCAGGATAATATTTTTTCTTTTTATCTAAAGAAAATAAAAAAGCTAAATTATCTTTGTAAAAAACTAATGAATCACTCTTCCATGGAATTGTTGTATATCCTCCAAAACGAAAACCTGATTTTGTTTTTATTATTGTTAATGTTGGAAATTTATCATCACATAATTTATGAAAATTTGATGTGTCATCTCCGTTTATTTTTGTTGAAAAAAGTTGAGTGAATTTTATTGAAGAATCTGGTTTTATAAAATTTTGAATTAAAGAAATTTCAGAAGGCTTTATTATTTGACTTTCAGTTATTTTCTTTTTTGATGATGTGATTATTATATTATCCTTATTATTATTGAATAAAGTGTTTATTTTATCATTAATAGTTTTTAAATTATTTATATTATTTGAATTATTCTTATTTTTATTTAAAAGCCTGTTTTGATACTTGTTTGGTTTTATAGATTGGAAGTTTTCATTTATGGAATTTTCAATTTGAAAATTTTGATTTTTTAATAATTCATTTATTTGCTTTTCATATATTAAATGTTGGTCTTTTATTTCTTTTATTTGAGATTTTAAATTTAGTATTTCTTCTTCATAAGATTCTAATTTTATATTTAAATCTGAATTATCATCTTCTAATAAATTATTTGGATTAAATTGAGTATTTAAATATGCATTTTTTTCCATTTTTGGAACTTCAATTATTTGTTCTTTTCCTTTTGAAGAGTTATTTATTATTATAAAAGCATTTTCTTGATTATCTATTTGTAATGTTAATTTTTTATTTTTATTACATGTTTCTAAATATTTAACAAAATTATATGTTGAATTAAAATAAGTAAATATCTCATTTTGTTCTTTCAAGAAATTAAATGTGGAAAAAATTTCATAATATCTTGGAGGAAAAAATCTATTATCTTGAATATTTATTAATAAATAATTTTTATTATTTGATATATTTAATAGTATTTCATTATCTTCAGAACCAAATTTAAATATATGGCTTTCTGAAATTTGACTCATATTTTTTTATTAAATTAAAAATTAAATTTATATTAAAAATAAACTTTATTCAAATAAAACATTACTATAATAATTTTTATAATATTTATAAAAATAAAAAAAATGAAAAAAAAATATATTAAACAATATACAACATTTTCCAAAAAAAAATAAAAGAAATCCAAAAAAAATATAAAAAATAAATAAAAAAAAATAATAAAAATGTATTCCTCAACATCCTTATAAAAAAATAAATAATTAATCTTTAAAAAACATATAAAACCCAAATAAAAAAAAAACCATATATAAAAAAAATGTCTCAAAGCTACCTAACCTTAAACAATGGAGCAAAAATTCCTCAAATAGGATTTGGAGTATTCCAAATACAAGGAGACGAAGCAACAGAAAAAGCATGTTTAGAAGCATTTAAAATAGGATATCGTCACATAGACACAGCTCATTTTTATAATAATGAAAAAGGAGTTGGAGCCGCAATAAAAAAAAGTGGATTAAAAAGAGAAGAAATATTTATTACTTCAAAATTATGGCATAATGAATTATCAAAGGAAAAAACTCCAAATGCTATTGAAAGAATGTTAAAAAGATTAGATACTCCTTATTTAGATTTATTATTAATTCATTGGCCTTTTGGAGATTATGTTAATGCTTGGAAAGAAATGGAAAAAAAAGTTAAAGAAGGTAAAATTAAAAGTATTGGCTTAAGTAATTTTTATCCAGATAAATTAAAAGAAATTTTAAATATTTGTGAAATTAAACCTGTTGTTGATCAAGTTGAATGTCATCCTTATTTTCCTAATAATGAATTAAGAAATGAATTAAAAAATATTAATGCTGTTATTGAAGCTTGGAGTCCTATTGGAAGAGGTGATAGTAAATTAATTAATGATCCTTTATTAGTTGAAATGGCTAAAAAATATAATAAAAGTGTTGTTCAAATTTTAATTAGATGGAGTATTCAAAAAGGAAATGTTGTTTTACCTAGAAGTACTAATCCTCAACATATTAAAGATAATTTTAATGTTTTTGATTTTGAAATTGGAAAAGAAGATATGGATAAAATAGAATCATTGAAAAATGATAATAAAGCAATTTTCTGTGCTGATTTTGAAGAAAAATTAAAAAGCTGTGCTAGTAAAAATGTCAGTGAAGATGATTAAAAAGTTTTTAAATGGAAAATTTATTTATTTATTTTGGGTTTTTTAATTTATTATTTTAAAAAGAATTTTATTTGAGTTTAAAAATATTTTTATTTACTTTAATTATTTCATAAAAATAATTAATTTAAGGAATATATTTATTTTATAATTTATTTATTTATAGGAAATATTTTTTTGGAAGGAAACTATTTTTGAAATTGTTTAATTCTTCATTATCATTATCCTTTTTAATACTATTCATAATGTGAATATGTCTTTGAGATAAACTTTCAAAAATTGGTTCTGATTTATTTCTACTGATTATTTTTTCTAATCTCTGAGTACAATTAATTATATTTTTAACAGACATATTTTCTTTTGAATTTTTAGATTTATCTCTTATATTTTCTATTTGTTCTTTTAAAATATCATCAAATCTATTTCTACTTGTATAATAATCAGGATATAAATTTTGAGAAATTATATTTCTGTGTTTTATTTTTTTTGCTTTTTTTGCTTTTGAAAAAAATTTTTTTGAATGAGTTTTATTATTCCAATCAAATTGAAATTCTTCTTTTAATTTTTTGAAAATATAAGAATTGTTTTTATTTTCATTTTCATTTTTTATTTTATTTGAAATTAAAAATTGTTTTATTGCTTTTGTTTTTTTTTCATTAATTTCTGATTTATTATTTTTAATTTTAGTATTATTATATTTATTTTGATTATTATTAATTTTTGAATATAAGTTTAAAATATTTCTTTTTGTTTTATTTGAAACTTTAGGATTAATATAATCATTTAAGTTTATATTTAAATTTTCATTATTTATATTTTCTTTAAATAACATTTCTTTTTTTAATTCTGAAAAATTTTCCAATGAAGAATTTTTATTCATTTTTTTCTTTGAATTTGAATTTATAACTCCTTTACTTACATCAATAGTGTTCATTTTAAAAAAATAGGAATTATTTTTATTTTTAAATCTGTTAAAAACACTTGACATTTAATTAAAAAATAAATTTATGAAAATTAAATTATTTTCCTAATTTATTTTATGAAAGAGGAAAAAAAATTAAAATGAATGTTTTAATTAATTCTTTTATTTAAAGTAATATTTAAAACAATGTTTTCTATGATAAAATATTATAATTATTTTTATCTTAAATTAAAAATTAAATATGTTATTCTAAAAAAATATTTTATTAATTTATAATCAACTTTAATTAATGGGAGTTTGTTGTAAAAAAAATCAAAATATAAATCATAAGTCATTAGAATTTGAACAAGAAAATAATTACATAGAAATAAAAAACTCTTTTCATCAATCTAATATAAATAAATCCAAATTAAAGAAAACGAAAGTAAAATATAAAAATATAATAAAAAAAAATTTAGACCTCATATGAGTCAAAATTAATGTTTCGTAATTTAATAAAAAGTCCTGGAAAAGAAGAAGTAAATAAAATAAAAAAAGTATTTTCTAAGAATTTAAAATCAAATTTAACTTCAAATACAAATAAAAATGATAATTGTAGTTTAAATAGATGTGAACGAATTAAAAAACAATTATATCAAACATTAATTGAAGAAGATAATATAATAAAATTAAAAAAAAATGAAAATAAAATAAAAAAACCAACAAAAATAAATTCTAATAGAACAAATAATAATAATACAGAATTAACTTCAAAAATAAATTCACAAGTGAATTCCAAATATAATTCAAATTTAGAATTAATAAGTTATAATGATAAAGATATAATTCATGAATTTTCTTTAGAAAAACAAGAAAAAATAATTGAAATATTTAGAAAATTATTTATTTTTGATGTTTTCCCAGATGATATATTAGAAACTATTTTATCTTCTTTAGTTTATTTATCAGTTTCAAAAGGAGATTTTTTATATAAAAAAAATTCTCAAAATAATTTTTTTTACATTGTTGTTAAAGGAGAATTTGAAACAATATATGATGAACCAAATATAAATAAAGTTAAAATATATAAAGAATTAGATTATTTTGGAATTGATACTTTAATGAATAAAAATAAAATAATATTATTTGATCATTCTCTTTTATCAAAAGAAAATTCTGAAGTTTTAATTTTAGACGGAGATAAATTTCTTCAAATTAAACAAACTTTAGTGTCTCTAATATTAAAAGAAAGATATGACTTTTTAAATAATATACTTTTTTTTAAAAATTTAGATGGGATATTAAAATATAATATAGCAGAAAAATTAGAATTAATAAATTTTAAAAAAGATGATTATATAATAAAGAAAGGAGATAAAGAGGATAAATCAATATATTTTATTAAAAAAGGTTTTGTTAAATGTTGTTTAAATGGTAAAAATGTTAAAAATTTAGGAGAAAATAAATATTTTGGTATTATTGCTTTAATATTAAATACTGAAAGAACTTTAGATGTTATTGCAGGAGATAATTGTCAATGTTTTGAATTAAAAGAAAAAAATTTAATTGATTTATTAGGTGATAATTACATTGATACTATATTATTTTTAATTTTTAAAGATATTATCACAAATAATCATTACTTATATGATATCATTAATGAAGATAATATAAATTCATTATTTAAAAAGTTTAGTTTAATTCAATATAAAAAAAACGAAAAAATTCATGAAAAAATTTTAGAAAAAAAATTATCTAAAAAAAGAATTATTATTATATTAGCTGGTAATTTTGTAGAAGAAAAAACAATGAAAATAATATATTCTCAAGGAAGTTTAATTGGTGAAGAAATAATTAAAAATCAAAAAGAAATAAGAAAAGATTTAATTGCTTTTCCAGATGTTATCTCTTTAGAAGCAGATTTTTCAGAAATTGAAAATATATTAGGACAAGAATATAAATCAAAGCAAATGAATATTCAAATGTTAATTCATAAATTCAATAAATATTCCCTTTTTAAAAATGTCGATGAAAATACAATAAAATTAATAATAAATAATATAAAAAAAGATAATTTTCCAAAAGGGGAAATTATAATAAATGAAAATTCTAAAAATGAAAATTTGTATATTATAATAAAAGGAACAGCAATAGTAATAAAAGACAACAAATTAATAAGAATTTATGAAAAAGGCGATTTTTTTGGAGAAATAAATTTATTAAATAATACTAATTCCACACATACAATAAAAGCCTTATCTAATTTAACAACATTAACAATAAAAAAAGAGGATTTTAATCTTATATCACAAAATGAAATAATAAAACATAATTTAACAAAGAAAATATATTTAGAAGATGATAATATTCAATATGAAGATTTAAAATTCATTAAACATTTAGGACAAGGTCAATTTGGAAGTGTATCATTAGTACATAATAATAAATATATATATGCAATAAAAGCAATATCAAAAAAAAATGCAAATTTAAAAAGAAGATTAGCAGATTATATTATTAGTGAAAAAAATATATTATTATCTATATCTCATCCTTTTATAGGAAAACTAATAAAAACATTTAAAAACAAAACACATGTATTCCTTCTTTTAGAATTCATTAACGGAGAATCATTATCAAATTTATTAAAAGCAAAGAAAAAAATATTCACGATATATGAAACTTTATTCTACACATCAAGTTTACTTTTAATATTAGATTATCTACAAAAAAAAAAGATAATTCATCGCGATATAAAACCTCAAAATATAATAATAAATCCAAAAGGATATATAAAATTAATAGATTTTGGAACATCAAAAATAATAAATGACTTTACTTCAACAATAATAGGAACTCCTCATTATATGGCACCAGAAATTTTAAAAGGAAAAGGATATTCTTTCTCATGTGATTTTTGGTCAATTGGAATAATTACTTTTGAAATATTTTATGAATGTGTTCCTTTTGGAAATAAAGCTAAAGATGTTATGGAAATTTATAATGATATTATGTATAATAATAAATTTAAATATCCTTTTTATAATGAAAGTTATGATTTATTTAATGAATTAATTGAAGGTTTATTAAATAAAAAAGTTGAAAAAAGATTTTGTAATTTAGCTTCCATTAAAAAATTAGATATATATGAAGATTTTAATTGGAAAGATTTAATTCATTGTGGTTTAAAAAGTCCTTTAATTCCTGATGTTTTGGATTTAGGGAAAATTAATTTTAAAATGTTTAATATGAAATATGATGATTATGTTGGAGGTGATTCTTGTGAATATATTTATGGGAATAGTTATGAAAATTCTTCTTGGGATGAAGATTTTTAATTTTTGTTTTTGAAAATGTTTTTTTATTAAGTTTTTTTATTCGGAGGTATTTTAAATTTTTATATTTAATATGTTGTAAAATTTTGAAATTGTTTTTTTTAATATATTCTTTGTGACAATTGTTTATAGTTATTGTATTAGTAATTTAAATAAGGATTTTTTTACATATAAATAAAGTTAAATTTAGTTTAAAATTTCCTCAAAAGAATAAAATATAGTTATATATAATTTATATCTTTTTTTTTTGTTTTTTATTAAAAACTTAAAAAAAAACTATATATAAATAAAAAAAAATCACTCTATTAATTGATTTTTCAATTTATTTCTTAATTCATAATCATATAATCTTTTCCCTTTATTAGCTTGTTGAATAATATATTTTTGTTCATTTTTTAATTCTAAATTTTTAGAAAATTCATCCATTAAATTATCATATTTGAAAATATTTAAACGATGATTTTCTATTTTTTGTTTTTTGAGATTTCTTTCTTTAACCAAAAAATCAATTTTATCATTTAAATTTTTTACTTTAAATCTTTCTTTTTCACTTATATACATAGAACTATTAATATTAGGTTGAATTAAACTAAAAGTATTTTTTATTTTTGGATTAGCTCCTCTTCTTGTTTTTGGCTTTAAATCACTTATTAATGAAGGAAAAATCATAAAAGACTTTTCTATTTCATTATTTATTTTATTATATTCTTCATTTTTAGAATATACTTTATTTATAAATTCTAAAGAGGGTTGCATATTATTTATTTCATTTTCTTTAGGATAGTTATTTTTCTTATTTTCATTTATGATTTCTTCTTTTTGATTAATTGAAGATAAAAATTCTTTTCTTTTTTCTTCATATTTATTTAATTTTAATTTATTAAGGGATATTTGGGATTTTGATTGTTTTATTTTTTTTTCTAATAAATTTATACTTTCATCTTTTGATTTAAAAAAATCTTCTTTTATTTTACATCCCATTGATTTTTGAATGCAAAATTCTGAAAATTTAGTAAAATTAATATTTTCTTTGTTTTTATCATTAGGGTATTTTTCTATTAATCCTTTTATTATATTTTCATTACAATATTTTTCTGGAAGAGTAAAATTTTTTAGTGATTTAATAAATGTTTTATAATCTATATTTTTTTCATCTACTCCTATATCTCTATATATTTTTGATAATTTTGGTATTTTTAATCTTAGAAATTCTTCTAAATAATTTATATTTTCATTTTTTTCATCTTTGGTTAATTTATTATTGGAAATTAAATTTAATTTATCATATAATTTATTATCATTTATATTTTGATAATATTTTTCATCATAATAATCAAAATTATCTAAATTAACATTAAAAGATGAATTTTCATTAAATATTAATTTCATAAATTCATTTAAATTTAAATTATCTGTTCCTCTCTCATTAACACTTGATATTAAAGCTTTTGTTTCATTATAATTTATATTTATTCCTAACTTATTTATTATATTATGAGCTTGAATTAAATTTATTTCTTTTCCAGAACTTTCATTCCATATTTTATATATATTAAAATAATCTCCTCTAACAGCATATCTTTTTCTTAATAAATTTCTTATCTTTTTTACTTTATTTAAATTTACTTTACTTTCTATAATTTTATTTAAATTATCTTTTTCTTCAATAACACTATTATCTTTTTTAACTTGAATATCCTTTTTGAAAATATTATCCCTCATTAATATATTTTCAGTTGAATTAGAATGTTTTTTTTTTTCTTTATTTATATTTTTTCTTTTTTTAATTGTATCTGAAATCATCATTGAATCACCATTAAAAACTTCTTTTCCTTTAAAAGATTCATCTAATTGTGCAATTCTTTCATTAACAATATCTTTTTTTACATTAACTTTAATATTATTTTTTTTGTAAAATTCACAAGTTTCAAAAGTTTTTGGATCTGGAATTCCAAAAGCTAGATTTTTTAAAGAATTTATATTAGATGATACATTTAATACTTTATTTTTTTTATCATCAGGAATTATATAATTTGAATAACCCATTGTTCCAAAATTTTTAGGATAATACCATGGTTGATAAAAACTTAAATTATTTTTATCTCTTTTTGTTCTATAGTCTATATTAGTATAACCATAATAATGAGATCGACTTCTTTTTAAAGACATTAAGTTTTTTTTAATTTTTTAAAATTAGGAATAATATTTAACTTATTTTTTTCTTTTTTTATTTGATTTTAGTATTTAATTTATTTAAAAATGCAAAATAAAGAAAACGAACAAAATATTCATAATTTATTTGGTGATATAAATGACAATCAAGAATTAGAAAATATAAATAATGGAAGTAAACAAACAGATTTAATAAATGATATATTTGATAATAATAATAATAATGAAAATATTAATCAAATAAATTTAAATGAAAATAACCAAGAAAATATTTTTGAAAATTCAAAAGAAAATATTAATGAAGAAGAAAATAAACAAGATGATTTCCAAGAGAATATTGATATTAATATGAATGAAAATAAAGACGAAGCTAATGGAAATGAAGAAGAATTAATTAAACCAAAACAAAATTTAATTGATGATAATACAAATGAAGAAGAAGAAAAAGAAGATAATAAAAATGAAATGCCAATTATTACTAATCAACCTATTAATAATATTAATAATATTTCTGATAATAATAATAATATTAATATAAACTATAATAATAATACTAATAATAATAATGATAATTATAAAAATATTAATGACGTCAAAGAAAGTAATTTTCAAAAAGTAAATTTTAATGAAAATATTTTTGATAATCAAATTATTGAATTTAAAGAAGATAAATTTAATAAAGAAAATCAAATGGAAGAAAATTTATTTAATCTTCAACAAGAATTAATAAAATATAAAAATGAAATTGAAATCAAAAACAAAAATATTAATTCTTTAGAAAATGAAATTAAAATTTATCAACAACAAATTGAAGAACAAAATGAAGAAATAAATAAATTAAAAATGAATAATATAAATTTTGAAATTTTAAATTCAGAAATTAAAATATTAGAAAATTCAAATAATGAAAAAGACAATCAAATAAAAATTTTAGAAGAAAAAAATAAATCTATGACTGAGCATCTTCAAAATATGGCTTTATTTATAAAAGAATATATTCAAAATAAAGAAAATGAAAATAATAATGATAAAGATAATAATATTATTAGTGAAATTAAAGAAGAAGAAATTAAAGAAGAAGAAAAAAAAGAAGAGCCAATTAAAGAAAATAAAATAATTAAATCTCCTCCAAAAGCAAAAATTATAAATAAACCTCCTCCTAAAATTAATAATGAAATAAAAAAAGAGATTGTTCAAAAAGAGAAAAAAAAAAATCCTTTTCAAAATAATGATGATAATAATTTAATAAATACAAATAATATTTTTGATGATAATAATATTGAAAATAACAGTAATATTAATGAGAATATAAATAATAATATTTTTGAAGATAAAAATGAAGAGAAAACAATTCTTAATCAAAATACAAATAATATATTTGAAGATAGTAACAATGTATATACTATGAATACTAATAATCATATTAATAAAAAAAATAAAGAAAATCCCAAAAATAATTTTATTAAAAAGAAAAATATAATTAAACCAATTCAAAAAGAAGAAGAAGAAAATCCAGAAGATATTTTTTCTTAAGAAATTTAAATAAAAAAAAAATAATTTATACATTAAAATTCTTAAAATAAAAAAAAAACTTTAAATTTGTTTTAATATATTTATTTATTTTATAATAATCATAATATAATTTAATTAATTTATTTATTAAAATCCTTGTTTAAATAACTTAAAAAAAGTCATTTTCTAACAATTTTCACATATTTTATTCTGTGTATTTTCTCTGCAATTAATACAAATATTTTTATTACATTTTTGGCAAATTCCACATTTTTTACAAAATAAATGTTTACATTGAGAACATAAAACAATACATTGTTTACAATTATTTTTCTTGCATAAATAACATTGTAAAAATCCATAGAAATAATCAATTTTTTCACATTCATTACAATATTTTATACTAAACATTGATTTCATTTTATTATTTAAATCTTCTTCTATTTCTTTTTCAAAATTTGGTAATTTTTCATCATAATCTTTTAAAAGTGAATATTTTATATTTTCTAATTTTTTTTTTGATATCATATTTTCTGTTATTAAATTAAAGGAATTTATTTGATTTTCTAATGTGTTTAATAATATAGAATAATTATTATTTATATTTTCTTTAATTAAGTTATTATTATTGTCTTCATTTACTTTGTTATTTTCTTTATTTGGAGACTTTATATATTTTATTTCTTTAAATATTTTGTCATTTGTTTCTTTTATTTCAATTATATTATCTTCATTTTCTTCTTCTATTATTTTTTCACTGATAATATTTTGATTTTTTTCTTTTTCATTTAAAGGATTTTCTTCTTCAAATTCAGGGATTTCTTCATTTATACTTTTTACTATTTCATCATTTGAAGGACCACTTTTTAATTCTCTTGATTTTTTACTTAATTTATATTTTCTTTTTGATCTTAAATAATTACTTTCATTTTTCTTTTCTTCAATTAATTCTTTTTCATTTGTAATTTCATTATTAAATTCTAAATTATTATTATTATCATTATTATTTTCATGATTATCATTTTTATTATCATCTTTATCATTATTATTAATTATAATTCTTTCTTTATTTAAGGTTTTAATTTCATATATTTCTTTTTCATTTTCATTTTCTTTTATATATTTAGTAATATTATTAAATTCTTCATTCATTATTTTCATAATATCATTAATATTATTTTTTAGATTTATTATTTCAGAATTTATTTCATTCATTTCTTTTGAAACTTCATTAATTTTATTTGAAAAAATATTACTTAATTCCATTTTAAAATTATAATTATTGCTTTTAACTTCATCTATTATTTTTTCATTTTCCTCATTTATAATTTCTTTATTTTTATTTATCACTTCATTTAAATGAATATTATCACTAATTTGATTATTAAAAATATTTCCAGTAATAATTTTTTTAATTCTTTTTCCTTTTTTAACTTTTTTCTTTTCATTTATTTTTTTTTCTTTTTTCTTAATATCATTTATTTCATCATCACTACTATCATTATAATCATTATATTCTTTATCTTTTTTTCCAATATCTTTTTGATACATATTTTTAATTTTTTCGAAATTTTTTTTATTATTTTCATCAACAATTTTTTGAATATTATTTTGTAAATCTTTAAAGTTATTTTCATTTAAATGAACAAAGCTTAAATTTCTAGAAGATTTTCTACTAGGATCTTTTTTAATTTCAATTTCTCTTGTTTCAATTACATTTCCATTTTCATCTAAAATTTCTTCTATTTCAACTTCAGTAACAACTTGTTCTGTTGTTGCAGTTATTGAAATAAATTTACTTAAATTTTCAGTATATTCTTTTATATCTGTTGAAAAAGATAATTTAAATATATCAATTTTTTCATTTGTTTCTTTTATTAATTTAGTTATGTAATTTAATTTATTTTTAAAATATTCTTCTGGAATATATATTATATTATCTTTTATTATTTTATCTTCTATTTTTAATATATTCTCAATTTCAGTTTTTTTTATTTTTTCAATTTCATTTATTTCATTTGTTATTATTTTTATTTTTTCTGTTTGAATTATATTTAATTCTTTTATTGTGTTTATAATATTTTTATTTAAATTTTGAAGAGAACTTTTTGTATTTTTTTCTAATTTTTTAATTAGTTTTTCTATATATTTATTATTTCCATTTATTATTTCTTTTATATTTTCTTTTTCATTATCACTTAAAGTTTTAGATGTATTTATATTAGATTCACTTATTATATTATCATTATTACTTTTTATTGATGTTACTAAAGTTTTTATTTCTGAAATATTATTATTTAAATTTCCTATATTTTTCTCAAAATTACTGAAATTACTTTTTAGATTAAAACCAATTTCATCTTTAATACTATTTTTCAAATCATCAAAGCAATTTACATTAATAATACTATTACTATTCTCTTCACTTTCACTTAAAATAATATTCTTTTCATTATTTATTTTATCTTTCAAAATTCTAGAAATATTCATAGATAAAGCTTGAAGAAATTCATTAGTATCTATTTTTTCAAAATCAACACTTCTATCACCTTTTAAAGATCTATAAGCTTTAGAACATATTTTTTCATGTTCTTTAATTTTATTTTTTTGAAATTGAAATTTACAAAATTTACATTGTTTTAAAGAATACTTGCATTCATTTTTAATATGATTTTCTAAATCTTTCATACATAATTTTTTTCCACAATTTTCATTTGGACATGTTATAATTAAAAAACCACAAGTTTGATCATGAGAAATTACTTTTGAATAACTTATTTTTTCTTCGCAACCTTTATTTTCACATTTGAATATTAATTTATCTAATAAATTTTTTATTCCCATACTTGAAGGTTTTAATATTTTTTTTTCACATCCGAAAGGACAATTATTATTTGATATACAATTATAACAAAATGAATGTGCACATTTTTCACAGTCTATTGGATTTATCATTATTTTGGAACATAAGGAACATTTGTATATTTCTCCTAAAGATTTGAAGAAATCTATATTTATTACTCGAGAAGGATTTATTCCTGAAAAGTTTAAAGGATTTACTAAGGGAATTATTTTTGACATTTTTTTTATTTATTTTTTCAAACATTTTATTTATTTTTATCTTATCTTATTTTCTTAAATTTTTCAATATTTTTTCTTTGGGATTATTTGTTTTATTTAAATATAAAATAATATATTAAATATGAAATGATTGATAAAAAATGTGGTAAAAATATTTAAATAGAAATTAAAACTAATTTAAGAAATATGATTTTGCTTTTTTACTTTTTTGTCTTTGATTCAAAAAATCAATAATAAAGAGAAATAAATAATTCAATTAATTATAATAATAATAAAAGTATTTTTCTATTTATTTTTTAAAAAATAAAAATATGATAAAAAAATTGTCAACCTAATTATTTTAAATAATATATAAAATATTGATTTTCAAAAGAAAAAAATAGTTTAAAAGAAATATATTAAAATTGTTCATTCTAAAGCTTTCTTTTTTTAGAGATCTGACTTTTATTTAAAAAATTTTTGGAGTAAAAATTCCATATGAATAAAATTAAAATTTAATGACAAGTTTTAATTTATAAAAAACCATAGATTCAAAAATTTGAATGATAAATATAAATTAATTGAAGAAGAATTCAAGGATAATGGAAAATCAGATAATGAATATTAAACATAATTTCAATCTATATAAATATTTAATTTTAAAAATCAATCAGAATAAATAAAATAATTAATCATATTATAAAAAATTTAAAAAATAATTCTTTATTTCATCTGAGTATTTTATATTGTTGAAAAATCATTTAATATTTTTTATTTAGAAAATATAAAAATGAACATCAATTAAAAATAATTTTTTTTAACTATAAAAATAAATAAAATACATTTCTATTTTTATTTTTTCAGTTCTCTAAATTTCTTTATATCATTTTTATAAGTATGTAAATCTTTTTTTCATAAAAATTCATTTCTTGATTATTTTACCCTTTTTTTCTTTTTGAAAATAAATAAATTAAAAATCAATTAATTATTTTTTTACGTGATAATAATAATACAATATTTATTTTAAAATAAAATCTATTTTTAAATCATATATACTATTATATAAAATAAAAATAACATTTTTCTTTTAAAGACTTTGTTATCCCAAAAATAAATACATAAAAAATCTCTCAAAAAAAAAATAAAATAAAAAATAAAATAAAAAATTCGATTAAAACTTAATATGAAAAATTTTATCATCCATAAAATAATTTTTGATAATAAACTCCTTAAGAAAATCAATAGATTTAACCATTAAATCCAAATAAGCATTATTATGATCGAAATCTTCAGAAGTCAAACTTTTCCTAATAATTTGACTATGATAAAGAGAAATATCTCCTCTATTTTTTTTTCCTTTTTTATATAAATTAATTAATTCATAAGAATCATTAACCCAAAATTCTTTACTTCCATCTTTCCAAGAACCATATTTAACTATATCACCTTTTATTTTAACTCCTAAACCATTCATTTTTCCATTTTTCCAAAAACCTAAATAAACATCAAAAGAAATAACATCCCAAACATAAATTCCAAAACCTTCTTTAACTTCATTAACATAATTTCCAATGTATTTTTTAGTTGAAGAAAAAGTAAATTCACCATAACCATTAATTAACCCATTTGAAAAATTACCTTCGTATTTTTTATTATTATGATATTGTAATATTCCAAAACCATCCATTTTATCATTTTTAAATTCTCCTTCATAAGTAGTTCCATCTTTCCATTTATAATAACCAATTCCTTGTTTTTTATTATTTTTAAATTCTCCTTTATATAAAGTTCCATCACCATATCTTTCAATTCCAATACCATATATTTTATTTTTTATCCATGTTCCTTCTATTAAATAACCTTTTTTATTATAATATATTCCATAACCTTTTGGTTTATTTCTTTCATATTCTCCTTTATATATTTTTGTCTTATCTGGTGATATAAATATTGCAAAACCATTTATTTTATTTACTGTAAAATTTCCAAATAATTTATAACCATCAGAATATGTTATTATACCAAAACCTTCTTTTATTGGTTTTTTTTTTATTGTATTTTCACTTTCTATTACAGTTAAATATTTTATATATCCTTCATGTTTAAATTTTTGTTTTTTTAAAAGGAAATATCCTCTCATTTTATTTTCTTCTTCTTCTAAAGGATCATTTATATTATTATTTAAATTTGAGAAATAATTACTTGAAGTTAATATATTTTTTTTTGGAATATGAGATATATTTGATTTTACTGTTGTATTATTTGATATTTTCCTATTTACTGCTAAGAAATTTGATTTTATATTTGAGTTATTAAATATTGAATTTGATGTTTCAGATTTTTCTGATTCTGTTTCTGAAAATTTTGAAAAGGAATTATCTTCATTTTTTAAATAATGACAATCTAACTTTGATAATTGTATCATTTCTTTTAAATCATTATTTTTTTTTTGATTGTTAGTTTTTAATTTTAAATGAGAAGATTGTTTCTTTGATAAATTTTCGATTTTTATAAAAGGATAATTTTTTTCTTTTAATTTATTTAATTTGTTTATTGATATTAATTGTCTTATTTTTGATTGGATTAATATTACATTTCTAAGATATTCAAAGTAATTGTTTTTTATATTATAACTTTGAATTATTTCAGGATCAGAATTTTGGGTTTTAATAATAGAATCATTAACTTTATCTATTTTGTTTTTTGGATTATGATAATTCTAAATGTTAATCATTATTTAATATATTTAATTTACTTCACATGTACAACAATAATTTGAAATCCCCATTTTTAATTAAATAAAAGAAAATTAAATTTTCTAATTGTAAAATTTTGATTAGTCATTAATTTTTTAAATATTTAAATAATAAATTATTAATTAATATGAAAAATAATAAGAATAGTTAAATTGAATTAAATTGAGAAATTAATATTTTTTAGAAAATGATTTTGTTTATTATAAAATATTAATAATTTAACTTGAAAATTGATATTAAAAATTAAATGAATTAAGAAAAGTAAAATAAAAGTCTGTCTGTTTAAAAAAATAAAATAAATAAAAAGTGAAGAAAAAAAATTAACAACTCAATGATTAATTCTAATAGATTATATTTAAACAAAAAAAAGAAAAAAAATTCCTTTTTTCTTATATTTATTATATTTCAATAAAAAGATTATTTTAGGTTCTATAAGGAATATATGGAAAATAAGATAATCGATTAATCTTTGAACACCAATCATAAAATTAAACTATTAAGGGAATAATCTTAATAATAATTTTTAAAATATAATCTATTCTTTTCCATAGCTTTTTCCAGTAAGATTATCAAAATTTTTTCTTTTCCAGTAGAAAAAATATATATACATTATTCCTTTTAATTCTTTTTTAAATTTGAAACATTATAATAATCTTTAATATTTGTGAATTATATTTTTCCTTTTTGCCAATATGTAATTATAGCTTATGATAAAAAATTTATTTTTTTTTTCTTTTTGATATTTCTCAAAAGTGAGAGCTAAGGTGTTTAATCAAACTATGTCAACTGTTTATATAGTATATTCTATTCTCTCTTCTTTTTAATATGTTTTACTGTTATCTTCAAGAGTAAATATTATGAAAAGGATTTATTGCTATTGTGGAAAGACATTATTTTTTTTATTGATAAATTATTAAGTATATAATGTAATAAAGAAGTTTTTATATTTGAAAATAAAGAAAAAATCTAAACTCAAAAAATTTTCTTTAAAAAAATAAAAAATAAATATCCAAAAACAAACCTTACAATCCACAAGCAAGATGTTTTAAATCAGTATCATTAGGAACATTAGATTTTCCATTAGATCTAGGAACAACAGCCCATAAAATTAAACTTCTAAAAGCGACTTCATGTTTATGATCAGTTCTTAAAACTTTACTTTTACCTTTACCATAAACATGACCAGTAGAATTACAAGAATAAACATTTCCTTTTCCAGCAGAAATACAAATATTACTATTTTGAACATACATTATTCCTTTTTGTTTTAACCAATCAGGCATTTCATCAAATTTTTTCATAACTTTAACAAAATCACAAGTATCCTTTTTGAAATTTTGAGGATGATAAAAACTTAACAATAAAGATTTTTTTAAATTTGGAACATCATAATATTTTTTATAATCTACATCTTTATTTTGACGAGCAGTATGTCCTGTTCTTCTTCCTTTTGGTATTATTCCTGCTTGTTGATATGTTATTGATGCTGAACTTCCACAATTTATTGTTTTCATTTTTGGAATTTCTTCATATGTTTTTGGATGAGGAAATTCATGTTTACATTCTACTTCGTATATTTTGTTATATACTTTGTCTACCCAGTGGGCTGCTTGCTTTAAGTAGTCTATTTTATTGTCTGCTTCAAAAGTTAATGTTAGAAGAAGGATATTTATTAGGATATTGTATTTCATTTTTTTTATGTTATTTTTTTATAAAAAGTTTGTAAATTTTTTGATTTAGAGAAATATATTTTTAAAATAAATGATATAAATTAAAATTATAAATAAATAAATAAATCATTTTAAACAAAAACCAAAAAATTGACACATAAAGTAGAATCAAATAAAAATTTGAAAAAAATAAAAATTAGAAAAAACATACATTCTAATTAATATAATTTTTTATAAATGGAATAAATTGATTTAATTAAAGTTCTTAAATTAAAAAGTGATTATTAAAAGTTGAAAATATAAATAAATCCAAAAAAAAACTAAATAATAATATACATTAGTAAAACCATCAAATAAAAAAAAATAATTAAAATTTAAAAAATAATAAATTATTTTTTCAAAAAAAAAAAAATGGGATGTCATTGTAAACACAAAATATCAATTGATTCTCTTTTAAATTTATTTTGGAACAACCTAATAATTCGTGAAAAGACTTTTGATGAAATAGTAGATATAATTAGAACAAAGAAAACAGGAACAATAGAAATAACAAAGAAAAAATGGGATTTATTTATAGATTCATTATTAACAAATCCAGATTATAAAGACATATCAAAACAATATTTTAATAAGGTTTTAAATGAAAGTAGAAAAAGAAAAAATGAAGGATTATTATTTTTAAGTATCTTATTTTTAGGAAAAGGAAATGATTTAGAATTAACCAAAAGCTTTTTAAGTATTGCTTTAACACAAGGAGGATTAAAAAATTCAATATATTTAAATATGAATAATAGAAATAATTTAATTAAGAAAAAAGATTTAAATGATGTTATTTTTTTTTATATTGAAATGATTAGTTTAATGTGTATTGATTGTTTATCTTCTATTAGTGATAATAAAGAAAATTTTATTAGTGAATTAAATAAATCTTTTTGTTTAGATAATCTAGAAAAATTTATTCAATTAAGAATTTTTGAAAATTATTGCTTTGATGATTTAATTGATATTGAAAATTTCATTAGGGAAAAACATAATATTCTTTCTAATGATTCTTATATTAGAGATTGGTTATTACAATATGTAAATAATAGTATATTAAGTGAAAGTTGATTTTTTTTTATCAAATTGTTTTTAAAGGGAAAATACTTTATTTTGTGAAATTAATATTTTATAATTTAGAATTTATATAATTTATTTATAATTAATTTATTTATATTACATTTTTTTTTTTCAATATATTTTCTTTAATCATTTGAGTTTAAAATATTATCAATATCTTCTATTTCTTTATTTAATTGTTCTATATATTTATTTTGTTTATTTATTTCATTTGAATATTTTTTATTCATTGTATTTCTAGAATGTATAATTATATCTTTTTTTCTTTTTAATTTTTCCATTTCTTCTTCTTTTTTTTTTGTTTCATTATAATTTTTTAATTTATTTTCTATTGATTGTGGAGTTTCATCATAATAATTTATAATTTCTTTATATTTTAAATATCTATCATTTAAATGATTAATTGTTTTATTTTCATTTTCTAATAAATTTTCCATTTGAATAATATTATTTTTAATTTGAGATATTTTTTGTTCATATAATTCATTTTTAAAAAGTAAATCATCTGAATCATACATAGAAAAAAATTCTTGTTTTTTACGATTTTTTAAATAATTATCATTTTTATTTATTTGTTCTTTTAAATTTTTAATTAAATTTTTATTATCATTATATTCTTCTTTAATATTTTTAATTTTATTTTCTAATTCATTTTGCATTTCTATATCACATCCTAAACTAAATTTATTATAAATTGAATTATATTCTATAATTAAATTAGTTAATAATTTCTTTTTAGTTATTATAGTATTATGTCTTATTATTTCTGGAGAAGGTAAATTTTTTCTTTTTTTATATTTACTATAATTTATTATTGCTTGTGGAAATTGTTTATTTATTAAATCTGTTAATTGAACATTTAACTTTTGTAATTCTTGAATTAAATTTAAATGTTCTTTTTGAATATCTATTAATTCATTGTCTTTATTGTTTTTCTTAAATAAAATATGAGGTTTTTGTGGTAAAATTAATTTTTCTTTTTTTTTATTAGGTATTTCAGATTTTAATTGTTTATGAAATATATTTTTGTTATTTATACTTGGCTTTTTTATTGATTGTGATGATGAAATTCTTGGTAAATAATGATTGTTATAATTATTATTATTCTTACTTATGTAATTATTATTGTTATTATTTTTAGAATTATTAACACCAATATATAGTTTTGTATTCGTTGATAAATTTAAATTATTTTTTGGATTATTGTTTAATTCATTTAAAGATGTAATTAAATGTTTTTTTGGTGATAATTTAAAAGAATTGTTTAATTTCTGTTTTTGCTTTTGAATATTTTTTATTTTTTCTTTTTTAATATTTTTGGGAAAAATATTTGTATTTACATTTTCAATTTTATTTTTTCTTGAACTTGATGATTCAATTATTATTTCTTCTTTTATTTCTTCTTCACTATTATTATTTTTATTATCATCATTAATTTCTGGAATTTCATTATTTATTTTTTCATGTTTTTCTATCATTAAATTTTTATCTTTATATATATTATTTTGTTTTTCTGTTTCTAAATTTATTGTTTCTTCTTTAATATTTTTATTTTCATAACTATTATTTAAATATTCATTTATTTCTTTTTCATTCATGAATTTTTTTTATTTTTAAATAAAAATTATATTAAATATAATTTTATTTTTCTAAATATAAATCAAAAAAAAAACGTGCAGAAAAAGAATAAAATAATATCAAATAATATATATTTAAAAAAATTATCTAAAAAGAATCAGAAAAATAAATTTAAGCATTATAACATCTATGACTCATGCATTTTCTTCCTTTTTTACAATGATGGAACCAATCACATTTATTTCCAGCTTTTTTAGATTTATCCCATCCAACTTGATTATCTTTTGTTGCTTTAGTTGTACATCTATAATCTTTACATACATATTTTGAACAACAATAAGAAGTGAAATCACAATCTCCTCCTGGAGCTACACATGATGCTTTTGATTTAAGTTTTTTTGAAATAACAAATGATAAAATAGCAATAAATAATAAAAAGAATAAAATTCTTCATTTTTATTTAAGCCAATTAAATAAAATTTCAATAAATTTACTATCATATATAAAATAAAAATAAAGTAAATTTTTATTAACTGATTAAAAAAAAAACAAAAAAAAAATAAAACAATAAAAAAAAATGTCAGATGATAACTCCCAACATAAATACCTTGAAGATATATCATCAAAACGTGAAGAGACAAAAAAAAGAGTATTAGAGCAAATAGCACAAGAGCGTAATGAGAAAGACTCAATGTCTCGTTTTGGTTATTTTTCAATTCCCTACCCTGCAATTGTAGGAGATGAAGCATATAGTCAAAACCAAGAATACCAAAACCACAAAGTAGTAGATCACAAAGTAATAATAGAAAAACGTGGAATATACACTCGTCCAGGTAAACAAGGTAAAACAAACGATGTATATTTTGCTCCGATAGAACCATTACCAGATGATAAAATAGAATTATTTAAGCAATTAAATAAATCTGAAAATGAAAGATATCTTCAAGCAATAAAAGATAGAAAAGGAAAATCAACTACTATTCCTTTTAAACCTCCAGGTTCAGGAAAATTAAAAGGTTATTATGATGAAGAACATGAACCAAATGATGGATTATTATTTAGTGAACCTGATAAAAAGAGATTTATTAAAGAAGGGAAAGTTGTTACTGAAAAAAGAGGAATTTATACTGGTGCTACTAAAGTTAATACTAGTTTACCAAGTGATTTTTTTTCTTATCCTCAAAGAGAAGATTCTTATCAAGAAATATTAAAGAAAAAAGCAATTGATGATTTTGAAAATAAAATGAAAGCAGTTAAAGAAAGAAAAGAAAATAAAAATTTTAAAAAACCTTTTCAACCAGCTGCTTTAATGAAGTGTGAACCTTTTGCAAATAATGAAAAAACTTATGGAATGTATTCACAAGATGAAATTGAAGAAAGAATGAAAGAATATAAAGAATGGAAAAAAAATGGAAGAGGAAAATATAAAAAAGTTTTACCTGAAGGAAGTGTTAAACATTTAAAAGCTTTTTCACCTGCAAAATTAGTTTCTACTGGAAGAGATGCTTTATTTAATGATGATTTATATAAAATTCCTGATAGAGAAGATTTAGTTAATGCTATGAAAGAAAAAAATAAAAGTGGAGGAGAAAATGAAAAAGAAATGAGTATTAGGGAAAAAATGGCTGAGATGAATAAAAATAAAAGAGTTCCTTTTACTTATAATAAACTTATGAAAATTTCTACTTTTTCACCTCCTATTACTAGCTTTTCTGTTAATTTAAAAAGGGAATTTCCTAGTATTAAGTTTCATTAATTTTGGATTTTGTGTTTTTCTTCCTTTTTTTATTGGTTAAATGAAAATTTAAAAAAAAAAGTTTTTTTTTATTTTTCTATATTATTTCTTTTATAGTTTTTTCAAATTATTTTTTATTTTTTTTTTTCGTTTTTTGTTTATTTTTTTCTTTAATTTTTTAACATTTTATTTTTTATTTTTTTAGGTTTTAATAGTTTATTCTTTGTTTTTAAATTTAATTATTTTTTTTAAAAATTATTTATAATGGGTAATAATTGTAATGTAAATTGTAATAAAAATACTATAATTACTTATCAAACTTTAACTACTATTTCAGAATCATATGATTTTATTCAACAATATACTCTTTTAAAAGATAATTATTTAATTGCTGGGCAAAAAATATGTAAATTTATCAATTTTAATTATAGAAGATTAATTTGTAAGCAAAAATATAGAAAAATGATTTTAAAATTAGAATCAATTTTTGATGTAGAGTCAATAAATTTTCCAAAAAAAAAAGAATATTTCATTGAATTATTTAATAAAAAAATTAATTTTTTTTTTGAAAATAAAATTGAAATTTTAGAAAATATTTTTGAAGAAGAAAAAATTTTAAGTAAAATTCATGATTTCGAAGCTTTAAAAAATATGATAAAAAACTATTATGCAAATGAAATATGTTATAATAGAATAAACTTTTATCAAAATTTCTTTGATTACATTCAAAAAAAGAAAAAAACAAAATCTTTTTTTAATAACATATATGAAGAAGAAAAAGAAGGAAAATTAAAAAGCTCAGTTAAAAAATTAATGAGAATACAAAAAATATTTAAAAGTGATAAAGGAAAAGATGATTTATTTAATTCTCAAATTACTTTTATTGAAAAAGATTTAGATAATTTATTTCAATTATGTTTATCAACAGATGTAAATAATTTAACTAAAAAAATTGATGAAATTGAAAATAAATCTTATTTATTAATGTTATTTTCAGATGAATTAAAATTAAATAATGAATTTTTTATTTATGAAAAACTAAGAATTTTTCTCAAATTCTTTTATTATCTTTATCTTTTAAAAAAAAATAATTTTATCTCTTCTACGAATAAATTTAATAAAATTTCAAAAGAAGAATTTAATTCAACTCTCACAAATAAAAATTTTTATATAAATATAAATGATATAGAATCATTTAAATTATTAAAAAAAATAAAACTTTTTCAATTAGCATTTAATAAAAACAAAAGAGCTAAAACTGTAAATCCAAGTAAATTTAATTTATTAGATTCTGAAATAAATACAAATAATTCAGAAAATGATGAATTTAATTTTGATATTTTAAAAGAAAATAATATTTATTCTCATAATAAAATAAATATTGAAGAATTTACTGAAATAAATACATCAAATTACATTCCAGTAATAACAGAAGCAATGAATAAGAATAATATTGATAATGAACATTTTATAAAAAGAAAATCAACAATAAATCAAGTTTCACCTTTAATGATAGAAGAAAAATTGAAAAAAATAAACACAAAACAAAAAAACAAAAGTCCAAAAAGATTAAACCGTATAGTTAGAATAAATAGTTTAGAAAAAAAACCTATATCAAAAAATATAAATTTCAATAATAGATTATCTGCAAATGTAATACCAACAAATAATATAAACTATAATAAAACCTTAAATATAAATTTATTAAATAATAAAAACAAAAATGAAGATACTAAAATAGAATTATATAATGGAGAATATGATAATACATTATATTTATATGCTGGAATGGGAATTTTAATAAAACCAAGAAATTCATCTTTATATAATGGAACATTTAGATATGGAAAAAAAGAAGGTTTTGGAATTTATTATAGACAATTAAGTGAATATCATTTTAAATATTATATGGGTGAATTTACAAATAATAAATTTGATGGTTTTGGTTTTTTACTAGAATTAAATTATAAATATTCAAAAATATTAAAAGGAAATTTTCACAATTCTAATTTTATTAATGGAATAATTGTTACTTTTACAGAAAATAAAAATGATATTTTAGAAGTTTCAAAATATGAAGGTGAAGTAGAAGAAAAAGTTAATAATAATTATATAATATTTAAAAATTATGGTCATTTAACTAAAATAAGTTATAGATTAAATAAAAATAAAACAAAATATGAAAAAGAAAGTGAATATGATTATACAGGATATTTTAAAGAAGGAAAAGAAAATGGAGAAGGTTATTTAAAATATAATTTAAAAAATCAAGGTTATTATTATGAATATCAAGGAAATTTCATAGATGGAGAAATTAATGGTTATGGAATAATAAATTTTTCAGATAATTTTTTTATAAAAAAATACGAAGGTTTTTTTGATGGAAATGGAGAAAAATCTTTTTCAAATTATGGAATTGTATATTTTAAATCAGGAGATATTTATGAAGGATTTTTTGATGAAAAACATTTAAAAACTTTATGTGGAATTTATTGGCATTATAATAATAAAAATATTGATAATATGAATTGTAAAAATGATAATTTTTTTGGAGAATTTTTTGAAGATATGAAATGTGGTTTTGGAAGATATATTTCTTTTAATGAAAATAACGGGAAATTACTTATTGGAAAATATCAAAGAGGTGCTAAAAATGGTGTTTTTGAATTAATTTATGAAGAAGAAGATGAAAAATTAAATAATGATAATAAAAAATTTGGGATTGGAAATTTTTTTAGTAAAAATAAATTTGTTACTAGATTTAATTTGTTAACTCAAAAAAAAAAATTTTATGTTTTTGAAGAAGGGGATTTATTAGAAAGAAGTGATAAGGAAATTAAACCTTTTTGGATTAAAATTTTGGGATGATTTTTTTTTTGACTTTTATTTTTTATTAAGTTTTATATATTTGGGTCAAATTTTTAATAATTTATTTAATTTTTCTTGGAAATATTATATCAATAATAATTAATTGTAATTATCTTTTCTTTTTTTTATTTATAATTTAAGAAATGTCTTTATATATATAAAAAAATTTTATTAGTAAAGTTTTTGTTTTGTTGTTTTTATTTTACATTTTAGTTTTTTTTATGTTTAGTATTTATTTATAAAAACAAGAATTAATCAATCAATAAATAATTTGTAAACAATATAAATCTATTTAATATTTTATTTGAGAGTTTTTTGTTTTTTTCTCTTTTGATATTTTTTATCTATTTTTTATTTAAATTAATTCATTGATATTTCATCTTTTTGATTATAAATTTTTTTTTGAAGAAAAAGCAAAGAATAATATTTTAAATGAAATAAATTTATTATAACAATTTAAATATTATTTACAAATTTTTGTAAAATTCCATCTTTCTATTATTTAATTATTATTTAAAAAAAAAATTATTTATAACCACAAAATAAAGTATAATTTTTATTTATATAAATATTGAGGAATTTTTTTATATTTTATTAACTGCAAAGCTAATTCTTTTTGTCCAGTTTCTAAAAGATAAAATAAAATTAAATTATTAAAATAATGAGGAATATTCTTAATAGATTTATCATAATAAATATTTAATCCACTTTTTATTCCTTGTAAAACTTCTTCATAATTTTTATTTTTTAAATTAATGAAAATTGAATTAATTATTAAATTAATTTTAAAGTAAACTTCTTTAGAAATTAATTTATGATTTGAAATAAAAATTCCTTCTAAATCAGAAATAGATTTTTTATTAATTTTATTTAATTCATTTTTTGCTAATTCAATTTGATTTGTGTTTAAATAAGCTAAAATTAAATAATTTTCAATAGCATAATAAAATGTTTGATTATTTTGAATAATATTTTTTATTTGATGAAAATAAATATATTTAACAATAAATATTATTTTATTAAAAGAATTCGTCAAAGAAAAACAAAATAATAAATTTAAATATGATAAAATAAAAATTTCATTATATGAATCATAATGTAAACTTTGAGAGTTGAAAATATTTTTATTCTTTATTTCATTATTTTCTCCTAAATTTAAAGCTTTTTCAATTAAATTAAATTTATTATTTTTTGTTTTTTTATTATTCTTAATTATATTATCACATAAAGTTATTACTTTAGAAAACATTTTAATTGGTTTTTCTAAATCTTCTTTTAAATTGTTTGTCTCGAAAAAATTTTGATTAATATTAAAAATATTATAATCATTATTATAATCAATAAACAAAAAGAGTTTTTTATTTTTTTGTTCTGAATTTATTTTATTTAATAAAATTTCAATTAAGCATAAACCAATTCTAAAGTAAATAAAAGGATTATTTTTAAAAATTTCAATTTTTTGAATTTTTAATAATATATTTAAGCATTTATCAAATTTTTTTTCATAAAAATTACAAAGAGCAATATTGTATTTAATCATAAATCCAAATCTTAATTTAAAACCATAATAATCTTCTTTAAGAAATTTATTACATAAAAAAAAATAATGTTTTGCTAAATTGATATTTTTATTTTTTAAATTTAAAATTCCATAAGTATTATAATAATAAACTTTAATATAATTATCATTTGGAAATTTCATAATTAATGAATTTAAATGTTTAAAACATTTAAAAGTTGGTTTATTTAAATAATCATATCTTATTTTTAACATATTATAAATTTTTTTCATTCTAATAAAAAGAGGATAATTTCCTTTTGTTTTATTAGAAAAATTATACATTGATTTATAATCTTCTAAATTTTTTTTTGCTTTTTGAATATAACCTTCATTTAAATTAATATAACTTCTATATAATCTTATTATTTCAGGAAAATGAATATTTTGATTATAAATTTCAATTTCATTTAAATAATTTATTATTATTGGATCAAAATTTATTTCTGTTTCATTTAAATTTATATTTTTATTAATAAAAGAATCTAAAGTTTGAATCATTTTCTTTGAGAATTCATTTTCATTTAATAATAATCCAATTTCTATTAAACATAAAAGTGCATTTGAATTAAAAATAAAATAATATCTTAATTTGGTATTAACATTTTTATTTTCTAAATTATAATTTAAATATGATAAATAAATGTCAAGAACTTTTTGGTAATTCCCATTTTGAAAAAAATAAAATAATTTATTTAGATAAAAAATATCAGTGATTTCATTATTATTATGAATTAATTTTTCATTAAATTTAAAAGAAATATTTTTATAATTTTCATAATTTTTATCTATAAAATAATAAATATAATTTTTATTCCATTCTGAAAAAATATTCAATTTATCATTTTTAATTATTTCTCTTAAATTATTATTCAAAGTAATAATTGGAAGAATATCAAATTGAGAAAAAATATTATTATTTTTTTCAGATTGTTCATCTTCTCCTTGTTCTTCTTCATTAATTTTTATATTATCATTGATTATTTCATTCATATTATTTATTTTTTTAAATATAATTAATATTATTTTATTAATTTAAATTTCTCATTTTTATATATAAGATATTAAAAAGTAAAAAAATGAATGATTTAATAATAATGATGTTAAAAACACTAAAAAATGAATTTATTGAGTATAAGAAAAAAATAATGATAGAATATTAATTATTCATTTTGTAAATTTACATAATAAATATTTATTATTATAAAATAAATTAAATATATTTAAATATCTTTTGAATGAGTATCTTTTAAAATATTAAATTAAGAAATAATAGAAATAACTCATGAAAAAATAGATAATAAATGTTTAATTTGTTATGAAATAATTAATTATAGAAAAAATTTTATAAATTTGAAAGTTTAGATAACAACAAAAGCAAAAAGAATGTAATATTTATAAGTGATAAATATGAAAGATAATTCATCAAATTATTAATTGAATTATTCTTGAGATGCTTTTATCCCAATTTCAGGGATAAAAGGATTAAAAGTCAAATTGAAAATGATAAAGAAAAATAAAATGAATTAATGTAATAATTATAATAAAGTCAATCAATTCATTATAATCATGATATAATAATGATAAAAGGAAAAATTATGAAAAAAAATGTTATTCATAAAAAAGATATTTTCTTATAAAATAAGAGACAAATTAAATTTTAATTTTTCTTTTAAAAAACTAAGTAATAAAGTTAGAATATATTTAAAGCAATAATCCAAAAAGTAAAAAACTTAAAGTAAGAGACAACCAATTAGAATTACATTCAATTGATAAATCTTGATAAGCTGTACTTGCTTTAATGTAATCTTTATTGACTGCTTTTTTTACAAAAAGTCCACAACTTTTTGCGTCTTTACCATTTTCTTTATAAGTCATATAACAACAGGAATCTAAACCTCTTGCTTTTTCTGTATCAGTTAATTTATAATCTGTACAATCTTTTTTTTTAGTTGGTTCTATGTCATAACAGTCACCAGATAATACCATATTTATCACACATAAAGTAAGTATTACATATATTAATGATTTCATTTTATTATTTGATAATATTATATCTTTTCTCTTTTTATATTAAATATTTTAGGGCTTGATTTTTTTAAAATTGTTTTTAATCTAATTTCTTTTTTTTATTTAATTATCAGTATAAATTATCTTCTTTTTTATCACAAAGATAAAGTCAAAATTATCAAAGCTAATATAATCAAATGTTAATAGAAAAGAAATTTCTAAAATTAAAGGTTTTTCTTGTTTATTTATTAAATAATTATTCATTAATAGTGTATAACGCACATAAAAATATTTTTTTCGCCAACAATAATTAAGTTTAAAATTATATTATATACATTATTTTTTAATACAGTAATTTTTATTATATTTTTTATTTCAAAAGTTTTTAAAATCTTCTGCAGAATGAATTGAAATAATCAATATTTTATATATTTAAGTATATTTCTTTGATTTAATGAATTCAAAAATAAATTTAATAAAATTTAATATGCGTTAGGGAATTAATTCAGCCTTATTATAAAGTTATTTTTTTAAAATTCTTAAAATTATAACTTCAAAATCAATGAATTAAACATTAAAATATTCACATTTACACATAAAAAAAATGAAGAGAAGAGAAAGAAATATTTTTTTCTGGTCAATCTAATATCAAAAAAAGTAATAGAACCAATTAATTTGTTTCAAACCCAATTAATTTGTTTCAAATTAAAAGATGATAAAATAAATTTTTCTTTTTTAATCAAAATTAAGATAAAAGCATTTTATATCTAAAATAAAGGAAATTTTTTATAATTTTTAATAAAAGAATAAGACAAAATTATTTGCCATGTTTTTTATGAATATTTTTTAAACGCATAAAAAATTTTTTTAATGATTTTTTAATTTATAAACCTTAAATTAATTTTTATTTTTATTAATAAAAAAAGAATTATAATTAATTTAAAAATATTAATTAAAAAAATAATTCTTTGATTTATTTTTTTAAATCATAACTAAAAACTTAATATTGAAATGAATAAAGTAAAAGAATTATTATTTTATAAACTTTATTTAAGTTCAATAAACAAAAATAGGAATGGTTTTTTTAATGTTTTATACCTATCCTTTCCCTTCCAATCTCACATCTCAGTATACTTTCAGCTCAAGTCCTAGGATATATACATTATGATATTTTTATTTTTTTTGTTTTTTTTAGAAGTATTTAATAATTTTTCTTTAATTAAAAAAAATTTTGTTTTTATAATTATTTATATGATTAATATTATATTATATTATTGTTTTTTTTATTGATATTGTTTATAAAGTAATTTATCTTTATTATTGATTGATATTTGATCAATTAATTGCTGATAATTTTCTTTTGTTGGATTAATAGGAATATTATCTTTATTACCAATGTAATTATTATTATTAAAACCATAATCAAAAATTTCTTTCATATGATCTTTTTGAACATTATAAATTAATTTTTGTGTTTTATTTCCATTAATATTATTTTTAAAATCTCTTTGAAATAAATCATTATAAGAAGAACTATTAAAATCTTTAAACATTTTTCTTTGTTTAACAATATTATTTTTTTCTTCATTATTTAAAGCAATATTATCATAATTTAATTTATTATTAGGAAAAATTTTAATTCCTCTTTTTTTTTCTTCTGGAGTTTTATTTAAAGCATTTTTATTATAATTTAAACAATAACTTACATTTGTAGTTTGATTAATATGTTTTTTTAAAGTCTTTTCAGGAGTTAAATTATTTTTTTTTGTGTTTTCTATATTCTTATTTTTTAATAAATTTGTTATATTTGTTTTTTTTGCTTCATGAATTATTTTTCTTCCTCTTCTTTTTGTTTTTAATACTGGAGTTTTCGGATATTTCTTTTCTGTTATAATTAATTTTGGTTTTTTAACTTCATTTTTCTTTTTTTTTATATTGTCATATGATATATCTTTCTTTAAAGTTTCCTTTTGGTTTTTCGTTTTTGTTTTGTTTTTTTGAAAAGATATATTTTTATTTAGCTTAGTTTTTGTTTCTGACATTTGTGAAAATAATAATAATAAAATATTAAAAAATTTGAAATTGAATCAATTAATTTATTCAATTATTTTAATTTGAGTTCTATTTTAAAATTTATTTTTTTATATAATATAAAAAGTAATTAAATTTTTATTTGTTTTTTTTTTAAATTAACTAAAAGAAAAATATAATAGCCTTTAATATTTGAAAGAAAATATTTTTAAAAATCATTTTATTTTTAAATAAATAATTTGATAATTCTTTTAAAATTTATTTAAATGTTTTTTTCTAAATATATTTAAAAATTTAAAGATAATTTTTTAGACTTTTAAAAAAAAAATTAAGAATTTTTAATGAGTAATAATGAGGAAACGAAATTTCCTTATCCTATAATAACAAATAATAAACTAAAGCATCCTTTATTATTACCTATAATACCTAGAATTGTAATTAGACAAAAAAATTCAATTGATTCTGAATCAAGTATTAATAATATAAATGTCAATAATATGAATAATGATGATTATAATCAAATTAATAAAAAAGATTATTCTGAAAATTATAAATTAAATAATAGGAATAATGATATTATACATAATAAAAATGATATTAATGATATTAATTATAATAAGAATATTAGTGAATCTGATAATAAAAATGATGTTAATAAATTGATTAATAATAATATTAATATTAAGAAAATTATAGGAAGACAAAATAATATTTTTCCAAATAAAGTTAATCAATTTGAAAATGAAATTCCAATGATAAACAAAAATTATAATAATCTATATAATAAAAATAATATTGAAAGAAATGTTCATAATAATGTATTGAATAATCATAAAGATATTGAAAAAATAAATAATAATAATATATTAAATAATAATAGGAATAATTACTTAAATATTAAACCAGATATATCAGATAATTCAAAAATAAAACAATTAAGAGATTTAAATGATTATGAAATTAATTTAAATAAAAATGAAAATATAATTCCAAACATTAATAGTAATATAAACATTAATAATGAAAATAATAATGATAACATTAATAAAATTAAAGTGCTTACAATTAATGAAAAAAATAAAATGAACTCAATAGAAAATAATTTATATAAACATCCAAAACAAATTAATTCAGATAATATTTTAATTAATAATAATTTAACTAAAGTAACGAATGAATTAAATCCAAATTTAAATAATATAAATTCAAAGAATATTCCAAATAGTTTATCAAATATAAATCAGAAAGATATAATTCAAAAAAATATAATAAATAAATCAAAACAAAGTGAATTTCAAAATAATTCAATTAATCCAAAATTAACTCAAAATAATAATAGAAATATAAAAACAGCAAATAAACAAAGTAAATTTCAAAATAATAA
>JAEEGK010002613.1_pt1 | contig 45170 bp, 51 predicted proteins | sample 8958771 | NCBI WGS metagenome assembly JAEEGK01 (sample SAMN16246547, study PRJNA631951) | gut metagenome | biome: gut microbiome; feature: rumen; material: SC-attached | host: Bos | place: Iran: Karaj | collected 2018-10
GTACTATAAATGATGAGAAAATGAAAAACAGCAACCAAGATCGTCAGATCCGTCCTGACTGACGATTGGTAAACAAAAAAAGAGGATGTGCCTATTTTGACACACCCTCTTCGCTTTGTTTTGAGACCAACACGTTGTGGTACATTTCGTACCCAGAGCCGGAACGGAACCGAGTAAAATAAGGATTAACAAGAATTACTTTCATTATTGAAAATCAGAGACTTGCACTTGTTTTTTATTACTCCTTTTTAACCCTTTCATTACTTATTTTCTCTTAGGGTGTTAATATTAACACCTTTTTAACACCCTGTTTCAATTATCTTTTGTATCTTTGCACCCATAAAAGTAAAACAAGAATAAACAATGGCAGAGAAACGAGGCGAAAATCAGTATCTCATAGAGGCTGGTAATCCAAGATTACTGAAGAAGCCGATCAAGAATAATACGGAATACAGTTTGTATCTCCAATATCAGATGGGCTACAACCATGACAACGGCACCTCCATCCGGAAGAAGGAGAGCCTCAAGTTGTATCTTACGGCCAATCCAAGGACTCCAGTTCAGCGTCAGCAGAACAAGGAGACCATAGAACTCGCTAAGAAGATCCGGAGAGAACGTGAGCAACAGTTCCTCGAAAACCGTGAGGGCTACCGCCTGAAGAAGGATTCCAAGGTGAATTTCCTGGACTTCTATCAGTCGTATTATGACCAGTACACCAAGAAAGACTCAAGGATGATAAAAATCGCCGGAGACAGGTTTAAGGATTTCCTGGCCAAGTACCACCCTATCAATTCGAATTACATCCGTCCTGATGCCATAGACCATGAGATGATGGTCAAGTTCGCCGAGTATCTCCAGACCCGCAGCGTCGGCGAAGGAGCAAAATCTATACTTCAACGTTTCAAGAAGGTTGTCCGGGCAGCTGTAGACCAAGGTGTTATTGCGAAGGATCCGTGCAAAGGTGTATCTTGTGTCGTGGATGATCAGGTTCTAAAGAAAGACATTCTTTCTTTAGAAGAGATAGAAAAACTCATTAATACTCATTACGAGAACGAGGCTCCTAACGTCCGTAATGCCTTTATATTCTGCCTATATACCGGCATGAGATTCTGTGACGTGAAAGATCTTAAATACTCAAACATCGACTACTCAAACAAACTTCTTAGATTTGAGCAGGACAAGACAAAAGGCCATTCTGCAAGGAGTTGGGTCGCCATCCCTTTGAATGACGGATTACTCAATCTTGTCGGTAAACCTGCAGACGGCCAGACAAAAGAATCCCTCATCTTTAATCTTGCCTCATACGAGAGCTGTTGTAAAAGCGTTAAGCGATGGGTGAAGCGCGCAGGAATAGATAAACATATATCCTGGCACTGTGCACGTCACAGCTTCGCAGTGAACATACTGAATAACGGAGCGAATATCAAAACGGTTGCAAGTCTCCTGGGGCATTCCGGACTTAAACATACAGAAAAGTATACCAGAGCCGTCGATAAACTCAAGGAGGACGCAATAAATAGCCTGCCTGAATTAAAGGTGTGATTAAGGTCTCACTTATTATTTGGTGCGCGAACCTTGATGTATGAGGGATCGGCGATGCCTCCTTGCTGGCTTTTACGGTGGAAGTCAATGGTCTTGTTCTCCATGCGGCTTGTTGCTTTGGTGCTGGACGCTTCGGGTGAACACCCCGAACCCCTATGTTATAATCCGATATATAAATATATAATACAATAATATAATACTATTATATAATATAATAATATAATACAAATATATTACCAGTGTTATTTAAATATATAATATAAATATATAATATAACCATATAATACCAATATATAATATAAATATATTATGTAATTATATTATAATATTGTATAATATAAGTTAATATATTTGGAAGTGTCGTTTTTTCTTTGTAAATTTGCACATGTAATTTAATTGGTAAACAGTATGGATAATAAAATTGTAGTTGTTACAGGCATAAAAGGCGGAACCGGCAAGAGTACGATTACCAGCCTTTTGGCGAATTATTTCAGGGATAAGAATATCCCCGTTATGGTGTGTGATGCGGACATTCAAGGAACTGTCAAGTTTGAGCGTTTAGATGATTTGAAAATCTATCCCGAAAAAGAGCCTTCCTGGGATGTTCATTGGATTGCAGTTTCAGACGATTTTTCGAGGGTTGTCAAAAGCATCCAGAAGGTTCCTGGGGTCGTTATCGTTGACTGTCCTGGAAATGTTGACGACGCCCGTCTCTGTCAGATCTACAAGGCTGCGTATATGGCTATTGTCCCTTTCCGTTACGACAGGAAGAATGTCAAGGCGACTTTTGAATTTTCAAGGGCCTTTAATCAGGTCTCGCGGGCTATGATGCTTTACGTCCCCAACATGGTTTCTGCTTTTGAGGGCTTCCGTAAGAGTTTCCGTGATGCCAAGGCTTATGCTGAGGAGAATTTCAAGAGCTATAGCGATCCATGTATTACGCCGAAGATAATGGATCGTATAGAACTGCGTGACAGTAATACTCTCTTCCTTACGAGCAAACAGAGGGGTGAGGTGAGAAATGCGTTTGAAATGATTATAAAATATTTAAATTTGGGTGATTATGAGCAGTAAAAATGAAAATCCACTGAAGGGCGCTATGCTGGAGGGAATGAATGAGCAGAAACCCGCAAAGAAGACTTCGCCAAAGAAGAGTTCTGAGAAGGTTGATGACCAGAAGGCCAACCAAAAGGATCTCTGGAAATCATTCGAGGCTAATCTCGATCAGTACACCGGCACTAAAGGCCAGGGAACGGCTGTTTGGCTTCCGAATGATATTGTCAAGCGAATGAAGATCGTCTCTGCAGAGGCAACCAGAAATTTGCCGATAAGGGCAATGGCCGCCGCTATGATTGCAACGTTTTTAGACGAATTTGAAAAGAAAATGAGAAAACTGTAACGGGAATTAGATTATTTTCCGTATCTTTGCACCGAATATCTGCACAGTGGTATTCCGTCAAGACCCTGATGGTGACGACGTTAAAAGGTTTCGAGTTGTTCTGGGAATGGCAACATCGTTTGGAGGTTAACACCTCGCTGTTTCAGCATTCCATAGGAGGTAAAGTCCTCCAGTTTCCACCAATCTATAAGAGGGTGCCGTAAGGATGGCAGCTCACTCTCAACGGAAACATGTCCCTACTGGCTGACCAGGGACACAACTCGAAATCATCGTATGAAACAAATTGTTTTTAGTTTAGTACTTATTGTGGCTGCAGTGACTGCTGTGGCACAGGTAAAGCCGACGGTTTTCGTTGGTGAATTTGCCGCTGACGGGGCATATTCTGACAGCGATGTGAGATCACTGCGTAGTAATGTGGTTCGGGCTATAGCCAAAACAGGACGTGTTACGGTCATTGATGGAGCGACGAGCGGTACACCGGAAGGACAATACACAATTGTAACTGGCTTTATCCAGCAGCCTACGATATCACGGCAGTCTGGTGTAGATCATGGTGAGAGGTTTACGCTTACGGACGTAAGGTTGAACTATGTGATTACAATGAAGGCTCCAGGCACGGAAGAGGTTTCTTTCCTGTTTACAACCACAGGTTCCAGTAGTAGTGGTGATGCAAACGCCATCTCTGATGCCTGCAGACTTGCACACCTGACCATGAACAAGATGGTCGAGACTGTCTTCCCAGTGAAAGGCGTGATCCTTATGGTTGACGAGAGCTCTAATAACAAGGCCAAGACGGTCTATATAAGCATTGGTGCTGATAACGGAATTAAGAAGGGCCAAAAATTCGATGTGACGGTTATACGTGATGTCGCCGGTGATAAGGTTCTCAAAACTATCGGAACGGTGACGGCTAAGGAGGTCGGCAGCACAAAGACACTTTGTTCTGTAAACGATGGTGAGGAAGACATACTTGCCAATAGTACATCCGGCATTGAGATGGCAGTGAACACCCGCGAGAAAAAAGGACTCCTTAAGGGCCTCGGAAATACTATGGGAGGCATGTACGGAGGTGGTCTTACTGCTGACTCAGGAGAAAGAATCGACACCCGCAATGCTTCATCAGCCCCTAAAGCTACAACTGTACAGCCGGTGGTCAGTGACTCGGGATCCGGTGCTTTGTCTGGTTCGCATAAGTATTTCGACTTCCTGCAGGGTGATGACGGATTCAGATACATTGTGCCTTATACCGACTGGAACGGCAAAAAGGCAGATATCATTGCATATATGAAGGATTCCGGGTATAATCAGGAGGATGACGGAATGCTGACATACAGCCGTCATAACGTGGACGATGCATATGATCCGTCAATCACATACATGATTATCAACGGCCAGTTCTTTACCGCTACCGCTGTTATGTTCCATGTTAAGAAGGATGACGTACTATCCTGGATGAAGTCCAACTATGTTTTCAAGGGTGCCAACACACAGGGAATGGCAGACATGCACACCTTTCAGTCTAAAGACAGGAAGACGAATATAAATGTCAACTTTACGAACGTGAATGAGTCGGAGTACTCAATGGTGACGATCATGTACCGAAAAGCTATGTAGGTATCGTATGACATCTCCGGCCTTCATATTAATAATGTGATTTGATTGCATAGGATTATGTTGATTCTGAATGCCTGGCTTTTCTTCTCCCTGGTGTATAGGGGGTGGTGGAAATACGAGGATATGATTCCTGAAAAGTAGTTCCTTCATGGAAGATTATGTGCTATAAAATCATTGTAGTATTTGATGTTATTTGTTGTTGAATTGCATTAAAATTTATCTTTAATTATATAGGGTTTTTCCTACTCTAAAATAGGGTTTTTCCCTTGAAAATATCAGTAAAATTGACTAACTTTGTAAGGTAAAAGAGATAATAGTATTAATTAAAAATGTGTGAGTTATGGAGATTCTGTTATTTATCTTCCTGTACTACTGGATAAAGGGTACGTTGGTATGTTGGGCACATGATACGGATGATTTCCGTCGTGACCGCTAAAGGGTTTGATAGGCTTCGGCTTGATATATAATTACATAACATAATAACATTATGTAAATGTATAATACTCTATCATAATATAAAAATATAACATAAGTATATAATATAAAAGTATAATATAAAAATTTAAAGTTATGAGAACAAAGTTTTTGTTTTTGAATGTGATTATGATGGCCATGATGGCCGCAGTGTGTATGACCTTCGCTGCCTGTGGCGGTGATAGTGACGACGATGATGTGCCTGGTGGCGGCACTGTGAAGCTGAAGGAGGGAGTACACCGTATCGAGGTTTCCTTCAAGGGTTCCGCAGACTGGCGGGCATCGGTGATGTTCGTGGCAACTTACCATGATGAAAGCTCTCAGCTCTACGAGAACGGCAAGAAGGTAGGTATTACATCAGGTCTGTATAGCGACGGAGGCATCCGTGACTATGCCATCGAGTCTGATGCCAGGTGTGATGATATGTCTCTTGCCATTTCCCTGAACCCGCTGGTCGTTGATGATCCGGGCGAGATGGAAGTGACACTCAAAGGATATGTTGACGGCAAGCAGACCAACATGAAGGTTTATACGTTCAAGAAGGGAGGCTACACCAGTGCCGTGTTCTACGCAGAGGATTATGGGGCAGACTATATCAGGTGAACTATGCCGAAGAAGGATATATCATACTGGGCACTCTACCTGAAGAGGTTTCTGACGGAAGAGGATGATCCGCGCAAGGATGATGACGCTTTCATCGACGCACGGGCAGAGCTGGCCGCCGCCACGATGGAAGAGACGCGCCTGAAGGAAGGTCTCACGGTCAACCAGGCAGAGGAACGGGCAACAGCCGTACTCATGGAAGGTCTTTAATTAACGTAACGGAAATTAAGTACAATATGCTACAGTTGGAATTTACGGACAAGATGGTCCCCTATGACGTGTTCGTCAAGGATCTCGCACGGGAGATCGTCGTGCAGATGAACGAGGCTAGCCGCAGGCCAAGCGGCATCATTTCCCAGAACCAGGCATTCAAGTACTATGGTGCAGGGAATGTCCGCAGGTGGGTTAGCAAAGGAATGATCGTGCCTCTAAGCAAGCGACCCGGCAAGGTTGAATACCGTGTCTCAGACCTCGACAAGCTACAGCAGAAATTACAGGACTATTTTTAAAAGAGCAAAAACAAATTCATTATCAATTATGGATCAAGAGAAATTAAAACAAATGGTTGACAGATTGCAACAGGTGATAGACACCCTATTAGCAGTTGATCCAAATATAAATTTGGACGAGGCAATTTTGACAGCACTGAGGAATGCTGCCGAAGTCAAGGCTTTTCTCGCAAGCGAAATTAAATAGGCGATCATAGGGCTGGAGGGTGAAAACTCCCTCCTGCCTTATCAAAAAAAGAAAATACTAATACAAGGCAATTATGAATTACAATGAGTTCAAAGAGAATGGATGGCTGGCCCCAGTGTCGGCCGTAAGAAACGGTGAGTGGACCGATGGAACGATAATCGAGACACTTTGGGACAGCAGCGAGGACGAGGTACGCCCCAGTCCAGGGCGGCATCCCATGATCGTGGTGGTGTCGTTCAACACCAAGTTATCAGAGACAGTCACACGGGCAGACAACTTCGACCGTGAGCAACTGGAGGGTTACGACCCTCACTGCGACTTCGAGGTGTACCGCGTGCCCGTCGGTGGCAGTTGTAACCAGATCATGCTTAATTGAGAACAGGATGGCAGCGGTGGATGAACTTAACTTGGTGCTTGCAAGGCAACTGGCACTGAAAGACCAGGAGGCAAGTGAGCTGTGGCGGGAGAACGTTGAAATGCGCAGATTCCTGCTGCTGCATGGCTACAATCCCGATGCCATCATCGGTAAATGCAAGGTGATCGAACTCCGTCCAACGGTAAACGCTAAGTAAATCATGAAGACGGTAATCGACTCAGAGACAATGAATGCCCTGCTGGAAACGCAGACTACATTGTCTGCTTCATTGGCAGAAATGACTGACCGATGGTTGAATGCCGAGCGGGAGAATAGTCAGATGCGTGAGTTTCTTCGCCGTCTGGGCTTTGATTCGAAAGAAATCTGCAAAGGTTCCGGCGAGGAAAGCAGAGAATCCTGTAAGGTTGTCAGCATGGGCGCAAGGTTTTAAAGACTTTTTAAGACTTCGCAGCCAGATTCGCAAATCGGCTCAGAATAGTTAAGAGTTCTTAAAAGTAATTTCGCAGTTTGGCAAGATAATTCTTCGCGCGTATCATCTTAGATAGTCTTTTTCGAGTGTAAGGGAATTTTACTTTTCGCCCTCAATGGGACATTTGGAGATAACAGAAGAAAGTAGTAACTTTGCAAAATATTTGAGGTATGACATTCATAGAGCAACGCCTGAAATGGCTCATGGGACTGCGGAAGAAAGGAGGATGGAAAGGCTTCTGGTCGATCCGCGAGGAAAGCGCAGAATGGGGCTACCAACTCGCTCTGGCCGACGTGCAGACATACATGCAGGATAACCTTACCGAAGAGGAAAAGAAGGATCCTGCCATCCTCAAAGTGTATAAGTGGATAGCAGAACTGAAATAGGAGGCTGAGATATGATACTTACAAGAGAAGGATATGAGAACGCAGCCCTGGTATTCTCCCTGATGGGGAAGATCCTGCTCGATGGCAAGCCCATCGGCACATGGGGCATAACCCAAGGAGGCATAAAGGCACGGCTGGCCGTCGAGGGTATGCCAGCGGAGATAGTACGCCCTGACAAGTGGGGAACCATGCAGGAGGTGGCAAAGGTAGTCCCTGACTCCCTTCTTACCGCTCAAAGACAGCCGACGGGCATCAGACGGTAATTGTAAACAATTCTGCCGAAACGGGCGATTTTGAGGGTGTAGCCGGAAAAACGACCTCATAGGAAGCCCGCTACGGGCATAACGGCAAGGCGGTGATATAATTACACCTGCCAAAACAGGCCGAAACGAAAAATGCTTACACAGCAAAATAGAGCGATCTTTGACATATTGATGAAAATATAGATGGGTGTCGCTGCCTTGGAGAACGCTTCGGGCGTAGAGACATGGGGACGGCCTACTGCAGTCACATTCTTGCGTCCCGTTGGTGGCAAGCGCCACCCTGCGGGATGTCGAGCGGGATGGCTGGTCGGCCGGGCATCGGCCACCTTGGAGGGTGACATCCGTCTTATAATATAGATGGGTGCTGCCGTAGCGTATATCCGTTCCGCTGGCGTAGTTAGGAATAGTGGGGCATATCGGATCAGTGGCCAGAACTGTGTGGCGGTTTCGCTCCGTCACCGGCATCCATCTTCTGAAAAGAGATTCTTGTGGACTCCTTCGTGTCAGGATCATCCTGGCCAACGTTGACTGATCGAATAAAACTCGCTGCCATCGGAGAATCAAGAAGCTCTGCCTGGCACTGGCAATGCATGCGTCCTCGGACGTGTCGCCTGATGGCATCCCGTCGTTGGGTGCCAGGTTTCTAAAAAGGAATTGAGATCATTGGCTGCTCCTGCCGATTCGTCGGTGTCGCCCCGCAAGGGGTCTTTTGAGCCTCAGTCCCCCTTTGATCTTCAATTCCTGCCTGGCATATCGCGATGCCCTCTTCCGTTACGGACGTAAGTGTAGGGGACTTTTTTAAGTCATTTACACGTTTAGAGATAAGCGGTGCCAGGTTCTTCTAAAGGAGTTGAGATCATTGGTTGCTCCTGCTGATTCGTCAGTGTCGCCCCTTGGGTAACTGAGCCTTGTTCCTTTGATCTTCAATTCCTGCCTGGCATGACAGTGTGAGGAGCCTTGGGAGTTGCGGGAACGTGTTAAATGACGCGTTCACTTAGTCCATCCCATGAGCGTCGCGGTGCCAGGTTCTTATATCGCCGAAGGACGTGATAACGGTTCTTGCTTTTGTTTCATCTGGAGCATGACTCCACTTGCGATATTTGCAGGTTGAGACGTCGAGCATAGGGGGCGTTCTGACGAACGAGCATCTATGACACGTGAAGGCGATTTCCTGGCATGTCGGTCTGGGAAGCCTTGGGAGTTGCGGGAGGCGGTTACGGCCACCTCATGTTGTCCGGCCCATGAGCGAGCGGTGCCAGGATCCTAAAAGAGAATCGCCCTGCGTAGGAAGGAGGTCCGGCACGGCTCTATGCCGGTCGGCTAAGTGCCTATCAGAGCCGACGGGCGAGTTCTCTTTACTTCTTGGGGAATGTCGGCACTTGAGCCTCCTTTTTGGTGAGCGTTGCGATTCCCCATCAACTGGGCATAAGGCGGTAAAGATGCGTTCCCCGCTGCAGTAAAGCCCATCGGGAGAGTCCGCTTTAGTGCCGGTCTTGATGCTCTCCCGACCTATTGGAGAGTGCGGATATAGGTGTAACCGGGTGCTATGGCATGTCTGGTTGGGTCTGATGACTGGAAAAACGGCTCTCCATCTTTCTCAGGGAGGGTGTCATGTTCCCTGATGGCTGCACACTGCCGGGTAGCACCCAACAACGCATCCTTGTGGTGTTACTGAAGACAAGCCAGACAGGAGTGCAGCATTATTGGAAACGCTATGTACGCCTCACCGGAATTGGACTGGTGTCGATCATGGGTTTCCATCGGGAGGATATTCACGGGAACTGTGTCCGTGCAGAAGTGCCTCCCGACCTATTGGAGAGCGCGGAAAAGGAAGTTCCGGGTACTTCGGTACGTCTGGGCACCCCTGCAATAATGGGCGGTAAAACGGCTCTCCAATCATCTTAATGCTTGCAGGTAACACTGCACCATTAAGCGCCAGAAATGGCATGGGGTAACGTCCGGAAGTGCCCCATTGGTGAAGGTGCGGAATTAGGAAATCACAGGTGCCTTTGGCATGTCTGCGTAATCTGAGGGAGGCAACTCCCAATAACGAGGGAAAAACGGCCTTCACCTGTCCGAGGAAGCGTATGCAGTACGCTGTCGGGCATCCATAGCCTTGCTGATGCTCCGGCGATTAGTGCCGGGTGGTGTAACAGGAGGCAAGAGCTGCTGCCGTCTTTGGATGGTGGCAGCTCTTTTTTTGTGTGTCCTGGGAGCGGAAACGATAGGCATACGACATTCCGCATGCGGCTGCTGTATCGTTTCCGTCAGACATCTATCCGTTCCTGGCTATTTCTGGGCAAAATCGGCCACTACACAACAAATTTTGCACAAATTTGAAAGATTTTCCACAAAAAGTTTGGTGGTAAGAAAAACAATGCCTATCTTTGCAACGTGTTTTTCATAGTATTAGATTTAAGGTTAACAACGGGACTCAGCGGAGCCCCATTTTTTTTGCCCATTCGGAGTGTCTTTTTTGTGTGACACTAAGGTACTCCGCAACAGAAGAACCCAAGTATCAGACCATGCACTTGAAGCTATTGAGAAAATCATCGAGATGGCCATCAGACTCCAACCAAAGAGTCGCAGACAGGATTTCAGCATTCTTTCAGTGTTGTTGACAGGACAATCGGTGAGAACGACTGCAAGGGAGTCCAATATGACTCCTGAAGATGTCCTTAACAGTGTTGAGAGAGCGACATTACATCTTCAGGGTCTTTCCCGTCATCTGTCAGACAGTACGGAAAGTAGAGAATCCTACCGCCGTGCAATTCACGCACTTAGAGAACGCTATGAAAAACAATTGAATGAAGAAAAGGAGGAGCGCAGAAAAGCTTACAAAGAGAAACGGCAGATGCAGGATGAAATAGTCCACATCGTTGTGGATTCTGTCAGACGGAAGAAGTTCCTGCGCCAGATACCAGTCCACCAGTTGCCTGTCAGCAGCATGCTCCAGAGCCTGTTGTTGAATGCCGGTTATGACACATTGGGAAATGTCATTGACCGAATACCACAACATTTATCCAAGAATATTTCTACGAACCAAACTTATATATCAGAACTCGAAAGATTCATTGAGCGTATAGGACTAATTTAACGTCCATAACCATGAGCTTTATTATATAATGTAATAGGTCTCAAATTGTAAAGAAATCACTTATAGATACTCCTGCTAAATCCAATTCGTCTGAATACAATCGAACAAATCTTCGAATATCTATTCTACTGATTATCGAATATAAAATCGAACATATATTGAACGACTCATATTATTCCAATATAAAAGGTCGTCAATTATGTATTATCATACGATCAGAAACCATGCTGATAAACATATGTAATTATGCCTATCAGCTAATCCATCCATGTTGCTAACCATAACAATGCTTACATATCAGTATACCATGTGATTTTATACTGATCATAACTAATAATTATGAAAGACTAAAACATACAAGGTGTGGTGCTATTCTCCAGGCGAACCTGTGCCAAATCGTCCAGAACCATCACAACCATGGTGCTGCGAATTAGGCAATTCCTACAGGGATATTACTCAGACTTCAAGTAGGACATGTCAGTTCAATATACGGTAATAAGAAATTCTTACATTCATTCTCATTAATGCTCTATACCTTTATAATGTCTGCTCTGTGCAGATACTTGGATCTTTGTCCTCTGAGCCACTTCTGGCTCCATAGACAGTCAGTTATTCAAGGGGGTAGGTGGTACTCCGTAAAAGAGTCAATGACCCGTTATACGGTCTCCAAAAGACATTGTAAAGCCCATTTAGACTCTACGAGTTGTCTTGACGATCCCGCATTTCCTGCAGTCCCGACAAGAAAGGGGGTGGCCTAATTCGGTGAGCGGTTTTTCAAAAACCTGTCTCACCTTTAAACACTGGGTTCCCAGAGCAAGCTCACGTGTTTAATTAGGCAAGGAATTTGGCATCCCTTGACCCGCCTTTGACGATTTTACTCCGCCAATCGTCTTGTTTATGTTAAAATAAGAGTTTCCGCTTTCCAGATTAGGAAATCTCACGCGCCATTCATATCTTTGCCACAGATATTTCACGGGGATGTCTCGTGACGGCAATTCAAAAATAAGACGAAATAAAAATTTACAATATGAAAAAATGTCAGGTGGGAGATATGAAGGAAGGAAAGAGGATGAGTCAGGCTATGTCTAACGAGCATCTTCGTGTCGCGCACAAGGGAGCGTATAGCAGAAACATGTCCGGCAACTTCGACCCGTCGCGGCTCAAACTGGATTTCGAGGTGACGAAGGGTGGGCGTATAATCCCGCTTAACCAGAACGAATCGATTCCGTTTCGCATGTCACGGATTCTAAAGAAGAAAGGAATTAAGGATCCTAATGAGGGCAGGAAGCAAAAGGATATCGATAAGAAGAAATGTGGCCGTCGGACATACAGCTCTATAATCCTTGGTGGCAATCGGGAAAGGATGCTTGAATTAGCCTTCGGTGACCAGAAAGTAGACTTCGGGCCTAATGCCGACAACTCACAAATTCAACGCAACAAGGCAATTGAAGAATGGGCTGTTGAAATGTATAAAGTTTTGGCAGAAAAATACGGTGAGGATAACATCGCTTCTTTCGTAGTTCATTTGGATGAGTCGAATCCCCACGTTCATTGCACCATTATGGCTATTACGGAAGATAACAGATTAAGTTATGATGAAGTTTTCGGGGGAAACAAGCAACAGAGCGCCAGGCATATGATGGAATTTCAGAATACCATCCTGAAAGTTAATAGCAAGTGGGGGCTTGAGCGTGGCGAGGACATTCACCAGACAGGTGCGAAGCATCGTACCTATAGCGAATGGAAGGAATGGGTGGCTACCGAAGGACTGCCGAAGTTGAAGGAGAAGAAAATCAAACAGGAGGAAAAGAACCGCTCTCTGGAGGAAGAGATCAAACAGGCCGAGAGAAAGCTAAAAGGACTCAGGACAATGGCCGCCAACCTTGAAACAAAATTGGCAACCCTGGATCCTGCGTCAAAAGAATACTGGGATACTTATGGTAAACTCATGGAGCGTAATAAGCAAATAACGGAAACTGAAAGATATCTGCAACAGCTTGCCGGTGACAGGAGGGATGTCAAGGACGATATAGAAAGTCTGCAGAGACAAGTTGACGAGGCGCAGAAGGACTTTAATAAAATAACAAATGATGCAGGGATCAGAGTCATAGGGGATGGAGAGGCAACGGCGTGGAAGCTTCTTCGTGACAATATGAAATACAGGCAACCGCAATTGAATGAATTTTACAATGCCCTTGATCCTGGTCAGCAGAAGACTTTCAATGAGATCTTCAGGAGTGACGACGGCGTTGCTAGAATGCTTTTCGATAACGTCCTTTATGATTCTGTCGATTCTGTGATGGAAATCTCAACGAATCTGTTTCTGGGATTCCTCGATAAAGCCACGTCAATTTCAGAATCTCATGGCGGAGGTGCTTCGCCTGGAGGTGGGTGGGGACGCAAGAAGGACGAAGATGACTATGAGTTCGGAAAGAGGTGCCTCCTAATGGGCATGCACATGCGGCATTCTGGGCCATCGAAGAAGGCAACACCCAAAAGGGGAGGATTCAAGAGGTAGTTGCATATACTTGTTATGGTAATTAATTACATGTAACGCAATTAAAGTTTACAGATTATGGAAGAGAAGAAAATATATCAGATAGTAGACCTGAAGAAATGGAAAGGTTGCTCGTTGGCCAAGTCTAACGCCATCCTCCGTGTCTATGACCCAAACAAAAGGATGTATGAGTGGGATAAAAATGACAAGGCAACTTTTGATCCCACAAGGACACACCTCAATTTTGAGGTTACAGGGGACGGGGAAATCATTCCCGTGAGAAAGGATTTCTCCATTCCTGAACGCATAAAGGTCAACCTTAAACTGCGCGGGATTGGTAATCCCAATGACAGATACAGGTCAAAGGAGGAACTGAAGAATAAAGGATGGAACGTCATCGCGCACTTCTATCTGTCCGGCACTACCAGAAGAATACGCGAGATTGCCTTTGGTGACCAGGAGGTGAACTACGAGTCTGATGCTGACAATTCCAACATTGTACGCACCAGGCAGGTCGAGGCATGGGCGGTTGACAACTATAGGTTTATGCAGGATAAATACGGCAAGCAGAACATTGTGGCATTCGTGGTGAACCTGGATACCTCTTATCCACATGCAATCGTCATTGTCCTGGCCGTCACTATGCAGAACAAGTTTTCCTGGGACTATTTCATAGCCGGGGGAAGTAAGATGTCCTACGCATTGGCGATGTATCTGATGAATGATCAGTTTGCCGCCGTAAACTCGAAATACGGACTTATGCGCGGAGAGCGGCAGTTCCTGAAGAAGAACAAGGCTCAAACTGCGGAAGGTTCCAATATGCCTCTCACAAAGGAATTTATCTTTCTCAAAGAGCTCTTTGAGGATGATATGAAGAAAGGAGATGAACTGATGGTAAGATTGTACCGGATTAACAAGGAAATAGAAACTGCCAACGAGATTCCCAAGGAGCATTCTGATGCTCTTAGACAGATAGAATGGCATACACTTGGTTTTGACGGCAAAGGTGGACTGCAGGAGAGAATCCTCCGCGTCGAAGAATATCTTAACAGTGATAGCCATAAGGATAGAATGAGCCAGATTAAAATGAATTATAGCGAGGCTGGAAATAGGCTGGAGAAACTCAAAGGTTTGGTTAAGGATAACATTGAAAAGATCGAAGGGCTGAAAAAAGAAAAGGAAGAAATTGAGAGAAATCTCAAGAAGATAAATTACAAGACTCAGATGGTTATGGTTTTAAGCGATGAGATACAATCGGGAAAAAACAAGCCAAGAAAAATCATGGAGTCGGTCTTGTGGAAGTCTATAGCAGACGAGGTTTCAGCCAAAAGTGGACTATTCAAGGATTTCCTGGATAGCCTTAACTCAGATCAGACAAAACTTCTCGGCGAGACCTTCAAGAATAGTTTCATAGATATCGAAACTCTCTTTTGGTATCCTAATGAATATATCGCATTGGCCAGTGCCCTGTTGCTTGGCTATGGCAAAGACGCGATAGATCTTTTCTTGAAACAAAGGAACATTCCAGGCAGACTCCCTGAAAACTGGGAGAGACTGCCTGAAGACGATACACAAACCTGGAAATGGAAGTGTTTCCTGATGGCAAACAAATTAATAATCAGCTGATTTTACAAATAATCTTTCATATACTTGCTATTGTCTGCCGTTTTTCGTAAATTTGCAACCAAATTTGAATCACAATGGAAGATAACAGACCGATAGACGGTGCAGAAGTCATCACAATGGATGAGATCAGGCACCTGAAGCTGCCCTATTTTGAAGGACTGGCCGCAGGCTTCCCTTCACCGGCAGGAGACTATACGCACGAGAAGCTCGACCTGAACGAGAAGTTCGTGCATCACGAAGAGGCATCGTATTTCGTCCGCGTGAGCGGCGAATCGATGATCGGCCTTGGTATATACGACGGTGACATCTGCCTGGTTGACCGCCAGGAAGAGATTTCAGACGGGAACATCGTCGTGGCATTCGTCAACGGCGGGCTGACGGTGAAGACCATCGACATGTCCACCCGTGACCAGGGGTATCTCCGTCTGATTCCTCATAATCCAGAGTTCAAGCCCTTCATCATCGATGCCAACGACCAGTTCATCCTTCAGGGCAAGGTGACATCCATTCATAGAGATACCAGAAGATACTAAGCATGTACGCCATCGTCGATTGTGATAATGCCTACGTTTCCTGTGAACGTGTTTTCCGTCCAGACCTGAACGGCAAGGCCGTCTGCGTGCTGAGCAACAACGACGGCTGTGTGGTTGCCAGGAGCAACGAGGCCAAGGCTCTGGGCATCAAGGCGGGTATGCCATACTTCCAGCTGAAGGAGCAGTTCCCTGACGTGGTTGTGTTCTCTTCCAACTATGAGCTGTACGGTGATATCACAGACCGCGTGATGTCGCTGGTACGCAAGGCCTCTCCGGCATTCTACCGCTACTCCATCGACGAGGGGTTCTGTGACCTCTCCGGTATGGAACACCTCGACCTGAAGAAATGGGGTGAAGACCTGTCGGCGTTCATCTGGAAGGCCACACGTATGCCTGTCAGCATCGGTATGGCTCCCACAAAGACGCTTGCGAAGATGGCCAGCCACTACGCCAAGCATTATCCGGGCTACAAGCACTGCTGCATGATAGGAAACGATGAGCAGCGGATCAAGGCCCTGCAGGGATATGAGATAGATGAAGTATGGGGCATCGGGAGGAAATATGCAGCACGTCTGCAGGCGGCAGGCGTCCGGACTGCGCTCGACTTTGCCAGTAAGCCGGATTCGTGGGTTCATGTCACCCTGAACAATGTGGTAGCCATGAGAACGTGGAAGGAACTCAACGGCGAGGATGTCATCCCCATGGAAGAGATGTCAAAGAAGAAAAGCATCTGCACCAGCCGCTCATTTCCAGGCATGATCACCGATTTCACGGCAATACGTACACATATCAGCAACTTTGCGGCCAGGTGTGCCGAGAAACTGAGGGGTCAGCAGTCCGTGGCCCAGACCGTATGCGTATTCATTGATACCAACCATTTCCGTGAAGACCTCCCGCAGTACTGGAACATGTCGGAGGAAAGGTTGCTCACTCCGTCCAATAACACCCAACAGATTGTACAGACGGCCACAAGGTGTACGGAGAGAATCTTCCGGCAGGGCTATCACTACAAGCGGGCTGGTGTCATCGTCATGGGCATCTGTCCCGATAACGGCATACAGACGAACTTCGTGGACTATGACGCTGAGCGTCACCAGAAGATGAAGCAGCTCGATGAAGCACTGGATAAGATCAACCGTCTCTACGGTTCTGAGACCATCGTCCTTGGCTCGCAGCAGTACACCGCCAAAGGCGGCAAGGGCAAGGCTGGCGTGTTCAAGGACAGTATCAAGCACGACTTCCGCAGCCCGTGCTATACCACACGCTGGAGTGACATTCCGGAAGCCACATGAAAAAAGGGATGCCGCTGCACCCCAAGAAAATATGATAGTGTATTGCTCCCGGCCAGCCCGTGACCGAGACTGATATATGGTCATACAATAATCAAAAATCTTCCTTTACGTATTCATAAGGCCCGTACATGATTCGCACAAAATACGGATGTCTATAGTCGTCATTTTCAATGATCTTTATTTCAAAGCCGTACCCGAGTTCAGAAGTTGTACATCCAACAACTACTTCATTAACAAGATGAGAATTAGGAACAGGCTGAAGGCCTCCCATCGACACATCTAAATCCTCGCCAATCATAGATGGATATCTTTTAGATAATCTTTTATGAAGTCTGTTTTTTGTCGCTATTGCTTCTTCTTTGTCAGAAACATAAATACAGAAAGCGGCCTGATTAAAATAATTCCTTCTTCCATCAGACTGAAACATAAAAATAAGGGTGTCAAACCTGTTACCAGCATACGATTTGTTTTCATACATGATAACATCGTCGGTAACATATAGAGCATCCCCAAATTTCTTTCGCAGAGCATCCTTTGCCTCCAGCAGCGTACAACCAAACGGTATATTACATATTTCCTTCACTTGATTATCTAAGACAACCTCCTTCCAGAAATAGGCCATTGATTCATCGTCAGCCAATTTCCCGATAATAATATCTCCATTTGACAACGTATAACGAACCTCTCTATTTTCAATATCGACATTGCTTATCATGCTTTTCATAATAAGCGTCTGGAAGGCATGTGGCCATTCCTTCATTTTCTCAAATACTGCTGACCACTCTGAGTTGGGGATGCTATCCTTTTTCTCTTGTCCGAATACTGCCACCGGCAGCATTAGCAGGATAAATAAAACTATCTTCTTCATAATGTCAATCTTTTTTGTTAAAATTCCTCTAAACTGTCTCAAAATAGAATTTCTTTCTGGCCATTGCAGCAACCATGCTGTCATACGTGGCCAGCTCCGACGGGCGCAGGCTGTCCCAGAAGAACCGCAGGCGGAATGTCTCCAGACTGTCTGAGGCCTTCATGGTATTGCATCTGGCACATGACGGCATCAGGTTCTCGATATTGTTGCCGCCGCCCTTGCTCTGAGGGACAACATGATCGACTGTCATGTTCTTCCGCTTCATATTCTCGCCGCAGTACGCACAATGACCGTTATACCGGGCATAAATTGCCTGTCGCTTACCCTCAGTCATATACTACTCTTCATTATCTGTTATTTCTATAAAGTATTTCTCGGAATCTCCGTATTCGTTTGTTTCCTGATCTCCATCCAGGCACAAAACGACAATAAAGACAATATGGTAGATTGCGAACCCAATCATCCAAAGGATCTGCTTGAATATAAGATCATAGAGTAGTTCCAAACTCGGTGCTGTAAGTATGTTCAGGATGTCTCCGATGAACAGACATACAAAGATGAAATACCCGACGAACCTGATTCCCCACCACCAACCGCTCCGGCCTGTGTCATGAAGTCTCCTGAATGTCAGTGGAATGGTGAGAAGGTTCAGTAGGACTCCAGCAAACGGTACAGCCATCGAGACTATCAGGACTAACAACATTGTCCACCAGTATTCAGACCTGCGGGCGCGTCCAGAAATCTGGAAGATCCTGTTGGTCGCCCTGTTCACGGCCTCGCTGAAGTTCAGCGACTCGTATTGCATCAGTTGCTCCATAATTGTTTCTGTTTTGTTTATCTATGAAATCCTCGTCTGTTAGATTCTCCCTCAATACCCTCAGAACCAGTGTCAACAATTTTACTACTATTAGCGTCAGAAATATCTTCATCATGTTGAAGATGTCCTTCAAGACAAATGTACTTCATCATAAGTTGTTCAGGCATCACACTAAATGTTCTTTTACCCTTTTCGTCAACCTCAAAATATGCAAGAATATCTCGATATCCTAGCTTGTACTTCTCGTAGTGACCATTAATTATGGCAGAAACAGAACAACTATGACGGTAGTCCACATAAACCTCTGCAGACTGCATTTCTATGCCGTCTGGAATAATATATTGTGTGTAGTCATCCTTTTCCGGTAATGACTTTGATGCTGCAGCCATAATTTCAAAACCAAAATATTTAATAAGAAGATCCTTCTTCGCTACATCTTCATCATAATAGCATACTTTCCTCCAACTAAGGAAATCCTCATCAGACAAATCTTTCCATATACTCTCACCATTAATCTCCGTATTAACACGTCCCTTATCACTGATATACAGATTTTCACATGTCACATTCAATGGAAGACCATTTCTCTGAAGAAACTCGCGAATATCACCGTACGGGATGTCACTTTGTATCAAAGCCGAATCAGCTGGTACAGAAATTTCATCATCATCTTCTTCTGGTATAAGTTCTTCTTCTGGAGCAGAGTCATATGATTCTCTGTATTCTACCATAAATCTCTTAAATTCCTCCATTCGCTCTTTATCCAACGCCTTGTTCAATTTTCTATATTCATAAATATATTCTTTGAACATTCCGTTAATTACTGCAAGCCAAACGCCTGATGCAAAACAAACTCCAATTACAATGTCCGCAGGCATTTTGGCGCACCATACTCCAAATGCAACAATAGAAAGCCCGGATGCAATAAATGCTATCCAGTCAATTCTCTTTATAATTTTCTTAATCATAAGCATATTTTTACCTTTAAACAGATTCTATTGTGAAACTTAAAACGAATACAGAGTACTACTTTCCGGGGTATCTATTTCATTCATATGTTGAACGTATGAAGAATCAATTGTGACCTTGCATTTCTTCATATCCACATAAAATGGCAGGCTGCCATTGGTGACGTGAAATCTGCCAGATCTCATAGGATCGGCGAAAGAACACCACTTTGTCAACACTGACGTGCTCCAGCATACACTCGTTATAGGCAATAACCAGGATGTGGTGGGCGTATTGCTCCCGCATCTTCTGGCAGCTTGCCAACGAGACAGCGGCCTCTATGACCTCTGCTTCTTCATGGGTGAAGGCCCTGTCGTCTCTGACAATTAAACGGAACACTCTTACAGCTTCCCTGAACTGCGGCCAGTTCTCATAGATGAAGTCAAGACGCTCCGCAGGAGTCAGCATATTGAACGACGTTTCTGTATTCATATCCTCATTGATTTTATTACATATTCAAATCAGCATCCCAGACGGCCGCTATTTCCTACCACCCTTGGGTTTCTTCTTTTTCCTCTTTTCCCATTTTTCAAGAACCTCACTGATAGAACAGCTTGAACCTCTTTTGGAACAGAGATAGAAGGATAGAGAGCTGTCCTGGCCGATGCTCTCCAGCCACCTGACAAGATTCAGCCGACCGTCCTTGACGAACTTGTCTTGGCTGAAATCACCATCCCACCGTCTGTCGTAGAGAAGATATTTGACCCGCTCCGAAGCCGGAAGGGAAAAATATTCCCTTACGCAGATCTTACTTTCGTCATCCCTGTTTACATAGCACAGTGGAATACCATCAGTAACCCAAGAGCAGCTCTCCTTCAACAGATACTTGCATACGAGATAATCCACCATTCTGGGAAGTTCCTTCTCTTCAGACTCCTTTATCGTGTTGTATTCAAAATAGTCAAACTGTGACAGCATGTCAGAACGATGCTCTCCGTTGACGGTTGCCTCAATGCACGGTGTGTCACCGAGCATGACGGGAAGATGCACATCTACGACCGAAATACCCTCCGGAATGGTAGACAGGGACTCTTCCAGCTTTGAACGGCGTTCTTCATGGATAAGAACAGGCTGATTATTGTCATCGCCAAGGTTCCAATTCCTATAAACGTAGAATGGCTGCAGATGATCCGTACTCGTCCCACTGAACTCTAAATAGATCACTGTCTTCCCTTCCTGATTGACTTTCGAAGTTAGCCAATAGTCATATGCATATGGTTTCCCAATCTCTGAGATAAGCTGGTTCAACATGTGACCACCAACAGGTTTATCTCCGAGGTTAATTGAAAAAACATCGCCAAACGGATACTTCTTGCAAAAGAAAGAATCAGCCAGAACACATCTATCATTCATTTCACTGCCAAGAACCCTGTTGGCAACGGAGCTTATATAGGCAGCCATTGTACGACATGCCTTCATGAGATGCTCCTGAGCCTTCCAAAGTTCCACCAGCTCAGGATGACAAACAGCCGCTTCGTGCTTCGCTGTCATCACGACCTCGCAAATCTGTGTCTTCACAAATTGCCTCTCCTGTTGATTCTCGTCGAACAATTCGTCTCTCAACAGATTAATCTTGTTTTCAAAAAGTTGACTCTTCATATAATGATATTCAGAAATAATTACCCACGCATCGTGATCTGCTGCTGTTGTGACTGCTGCTGGTCGTTGGCCGTCAGTCCGGCCTCTGTATTGGCTTGTGAGAGCATCTTTGCCTGACCGGGATCAACACCGTCACGCTTCATCTTATCGACCTTAGCCTGGTCTTCATTGCTCATTCTCGCATCAAGCATCTCGTGGAGCTGCTTCACCTTGTCCTCGTCGCTTTCATCAAACATATCAACCATGTTTATGAAACCTGCAATCATCGTTCCGATAAGGTCTGCGAGAAAATCGCCGCTGGAACCAAGGCTGGATCCGTCACCGTACTTGTTGAGGAACATTGACATAAAATCCTGGATGTTTCCGTTTCCCTTTGCCAAGTTCAAAAGTGCCTCAAATCGGTTCTGGGCCATTTGGCTGTCGTCCTGTCCCTGATTCATAGCAATATCGTCATAGACTTTATCAAACAACGACATCTTTCCTGCCTCGGAGGAAGCCAGGAACTTGTCATAGTCATCCTTGGAGATATCCTTCACAACGATTCTGCCGTCAATATCTGCCGTCATGACGTGGCGGTCTGCATAGCTGCCGTCATTAATATACGTCTTTATCCTGTCCAGGAATGTTTTGGCCACGTCACGCTGTCCCCCGCTCGGGTATGCGCTCAGGATCCTGTCTATCTCCGCATCATTCAACTGTCCGGCTGACCGTCCATAGACTGATTCCACAAGATCAGACAACCTGGATACACGCACTTCACCAACGTTCACGCTTTGCCCGTGCTGATTAATCCATCCCAAATTCTCGCCGGAGAACTGGGCGATACCGGCACCCTGAGCATTGACACTGGCATAAGCAGGGATGACGACATTCTGTTTCATGCTGGCAAGGAGGTCATTTCCATTGCCGTTTTTCTTGACGAGGGTGGTATCAATGCCGCCACGGACGGCAATCTCGGCAAGGTACTTCTTCGGATCATAGATCTCACCATCTCTGCGGATAGTCAGATGAAGATGTGGATCCAGAGGCTTTGCGCCTTTCTGGTAGTCACGATAGGAAGAGTTGCCTGACACACCAAGATTCTGACCAGCCGTCACAGTGTCACCTTCCTTGACATTAATCTGCGAGAGGTGACAATAGCTGACATTGAAGGTATGGCCGTCACGCTCATACTGAACGATGACATGCTTACCACTCTTGCTATTACCGTTTTCCTCGGCCTTGATGACCTTACCGCCTGTCTCTGTGGCAAGCACAGGGACATTATTAGCGCGAAGGTCAAGACCATTATGCTCATGGGAAGCACCTGCAATACCAGTGTCTCTATGACCAATATCACTGGTCATAACGAGTGTACCATCAGCAACACCAAGAGGGAATGAGAAACGTCCACGTTCCTGGCCCCATGGCTGGGTAATCTGACGGTCAACACGCTTCGCTGGGGAATAACCCATCACGTCAAACCGCTGAAGGTTATTGGACTCAATGATTGCATTCAACTTACCAGCATAGCCGTTAGGAGGGTAGGCATAGCCTCCCTTCTGAATGCCAGCAGTCCAGATCTTATAGTCAGAACCTGGTGCCTGACGGTAACGGTCTTTCATCAGAAGCCTCGAATGGTCATCAAAGCTCTGAGCAAGGGTGTCGTACTTACGGAACTTCTCGTTCTTAGCATTATCTGAAATAAGGACATACTGCCCGTTATAGGTTCCCTTCACACAAAAGGCATTATTGGCCTCCTTGATGGCACGACCTTCGCCCCATCCGGATTCCAAAGCCATCTGAGCCAGCGTAACAGAAGCCGGAATACCGTACTTCTGCTGCTGCTCAATGGCCATCGGAGCATATAAATCAAAAAATGATTGCTTATCCATATATCTTTTTCTTTATCGAATTTTAATTTGATTTTGCAAATCCTTTTTATCATACTCCTTCATCATCTTCTCAAAGTTGTCATGCAGAGTTTTTTCAATATCGGCTTGCGGAGTCTGTTGTGTAGTGGTGATTCCGGACACAAGACTGTCGATCTCCTTCAGGACGCGATCGTATTTCTCCTTATTGCCGGAGGACTTGAATACTTCGTCGGCGGCAGCTATCAAGGCACCTGCTGCCACTTTCTGTTGGCCGATGGGAATATAATCAGCCAAGTAGGCCTTGATATCATCAATCTGACATCCCTTAAACGATTTTCTACTCGGCTCTGTCATATGCTCTATGACCGCATTGATAGCAGCGGTACGGGCTTCGGCACCCTCGCGAATCATATGTTGATAGCAAATCCTAAAGGATGTCGCATCCAGGATAACCTTCTGACTCGCCGGAGTGAGCTGGTTGATGTTGCATACATCCCATCCGTTCTCTTTGAGAAAGTCCTTGGAAATTCGTCCGGAATAGATATCCCGTGCGGCACCTATTTCACCGACATAAAGGTTCATACCATCACCCTTATCATAGAACACCACCTCTGATATATCCTTACCATTCCTGTGGTAAACTGATGTAGGGTCTTTCATCCTCACATCATGGACGGCACCGATGGAAAAGGACTTACCAGCGAGATTATGATCCTCGACGAACTTCAGGAGAGCCATTTTCCTCTCCTCGTCGGCCTGTGAAGTGCCTCCATGAGTGCTAATCCAGCCTTTCAAAGTCTCTAATATTCTTTCCATAAATCTTATATTATAATTGTTACATTTTTCTGAAGCATTATCTGATTCCTCTTGCCTGTTGTTGTTGCTCCTCTATCTGCTGCGATGCAACTTGCTCGTAGTTCTGCACTGTCTTGACCTCCATCTGGTCATAACTTCTCAGAACGGCATTACAGAGTGTGTTCAGGGGTATGGCTCCCTTGTTATAGGCATCCAGAACACGGTCGCTCTTGATGGTGAGCACCGTCGGCACGCCGTCGATATCGGCAAGGATGGTGTTCCCCTTCATCTCGACGTTGCTGAGACGCGGGCTCAGCGGCTCGTCATTATAGCGCCGGTATGTCCTGGCTCGCTCTGGTGATCCCGTGTTCTCGCCTCTGAGGACCTTACCGGCATTGTTCAGGAGCATGGCACCGCCAAGCCCCAGCATCATGAACTTCAACAGCGGGTTCATGCGCCTGCCGAAAAGGAGACTCATGACCAGCAAGCCGAGAGGCAGGGCATTGTCCTTCAGGGAGAAGCCGGGTATCTTGCCGGTGAACATACCGACCATCAGTTCCGGAAGCATGGCGATGGTACTGCCGAGGTTGCTGCCGAATTTACTGAAGCTGCCCAGCCCCAGGCTGTCAAGGTGTCTTTCCCAGCTCTTGCTGGTCTCAGGAGTCATCTGTGTACGCCTGGCCCCATTGGCTGGTGCCGGTTCATAAGAATAGACGTACTGCTGTGCGGCAGGTTTTGCGTAAGCAGCCTGCTGACCCTCGGTGTCCCGCGTGTCAACGGCATAGTGGATGTTGGGATCACGCTGTGCCTGCTGATCGGGCATCTCGTTGGCCGCATTGATGGCTGCCATGTTACGGTCCCATTCTTCCTCCATATCCTTGGTGGTCCGTCTTTCCTCACGGTCGGCCTTGAACTTCACGTCAGCAGCACGGGCATAGTCATACGCCCTCTGTGCCACATCCTGCAGGGTCATCTTGCCGACACCCTTGAAGTCCTGCTCGGTCTTCTTCTGGTTCTGCATCTGAACGGCGATGTTTCGCCAACGCTTCGCCTCATACTCCAGTTTGTCCTGTGACATGGCATCCATCCATTTGGGCCATGCCTTGTCAGGAGCATAGGCCAGACCGTTCTTGTGAAGGGACGCTCTGATATGCTGGAGTATCTGCGAATCCGTAACATCCCTTGGCTGGTCATTCAACAGTCCCATGCCACGAAGCTCTGCCTCTCCGGCATCAACGCCCTGGATCATGCGCTCCTTTTCGGTAGGGGCTGCCACCTGATGTTTCAGGTCGGCAGCACGGGCATAGTCATAGGCCTGCTGGGTGACCTCCTTCAGGGTCATCTCCCTGGTTCCTATCCTGATGGACTTACGCCCCTTGGCATTCATCTCCTGTGCGATGCCAAGGTAGTAACCAGCATTCTTGATACATGTCTCTTCCGAGCATTTCCTCATCATCCATTCAGGAACCTTCTTCTGGGGGAGATAGGCAAGGCCATATTCTTTAAGTGTACTACGCACGTTTTCAAGGGCCTGACTGCCACTGCCCTCAGCGACACTCTCGAAAACGGCAGTGTTCCTGGATGCACGATGGCCGTTGAAGGGTAGCACCATCTTCTGGTCAAGGTATCCGTTGATCAGCTCCACATAGTCGGCATCGGCGGCATTGACCTTGCGCGATGCACTGCCCACGCGGTCCATGTAGTCCTTCTCCCCGAACACCATCTCCGAGAGCTGCTTTGACGAATACACTTTTTCCCTGGTCATCTCGTCGTAGACCCTGAAGCCGCCGTCAAGGGCAGCTCCAAGGCTGTTCTCTATGACCTTCCCGGACCAGGAACCCCACAGGCCGAGTGAAGGGGTGTCCAGCAGGAACCCGACACCATGACCGGCAACCTTCTCCGCGCCGGAGGGATTGTACATCTTCTCGACCATCTCACTTATCTCGGCATCAGTGCTCGTATAGTTACCCATGCTCTGAAGCCTGGTAAGAACGCCGACAAGGGACTCGCTGAAGCCTTTCTTCATGATGTAGTCCATTGACGACTTGGGAAGCTTGCTCCTGGCAACCTGCTCCATCATGAGGTCATCCAGACGGGATATGACCATCGTGTGTGCGAGGTCTCGACCGAAATGCGCCGACAGTTCGCTGTATCTCTCCTTACCAAGGCGTTCAACCAGCTTGATCTGCAGAGCCTCGACAATGACACCTATGTCTTTCTGGGCCTTCCCGTCGATCATCCTGTCGGAAGCCATCTTCATCATGTCATCAGTAGTCTTACTGCCCCATTCGGCATTCTGAGACTTCAGGATGGCATAGCGGGCTGCGGCATCGGGCATACCCGCTCCCGCAAGCGACGGCGTATCCTTCAGAATCTTGCCAAATTCCTCGGCCTTCTTCTGGTTGACTTCCTTGATGGTGGAACTCAGGATAGAACTGAAATGCTCGTTGTAGTATTTCCTCAAACAGTAGTCTATCTCTGCAAATTCCCTTAAATGACGATCATCTGCCATATTCCGTTCTATTATAATATTAGTAACTTAAAAGCTGCTGGCGGGTCTGCTCGACGGCCTTCTGGCAGATCTGCATCTGCTTCGGGAAGAACTGCGAAAGCCACTGGTCACGGGTGAGCGTACCGTTCACGAAGGAAATGGCGAGGGCACGGGTCACCTCGACGGCAGGCTCGCCCTTCTCGCGGTCGTTGAACCATGCTTTCGTCCAGCAGCGCTTCCCTTCCGTGTCGAAATAAAGTGATGCAACGCGCTTAACGTCGTAACACTCTGCCTCTATCTCGATGTCGGCCAGCGGGTCTATCACGCCGTCTCGCTGTGAAACTTCACCAGCAAGTTTTTTTTTTGCTCTTCACCCCACGTGGGGACATACTTGTCATGCACGCTCGCCATGTATGCAAGGAAGTCACCAATGATGAGGGACTGGATCTTGCCGATGAGGGGTGCGCTGCGCTCACCCATACCGAGGGGATTCGCCAATGACGGCACCGTCTCATAGAAATAGTTCTTCTCACTGCCCTGGAGGAAAGCGTTGCGCAAGGATGACAGGACACTGTCCATGGGACGGTAAACGCCTGCCTGAAGATCATTGATATACCTTGGCAGGAACTGCATCATCATGTCAACGATGTATGCCTGGTCTGCGTCATAGCTGGTACGAGGTTTCGCATCCAGTTCGACAAACTGCGGATGACCCTTGATGCCCATGGCGGCCAGCTGGGCAATGTTCGAGAACAGGAGGCCTACGAACTCCGACGGGTCGATGACCTGACCTTCCACGGTGACTCCAAGATGCAGGAAGTCCCCGCTGGTGGCGATCTGCTGTCCTGCCTCGACCTTACTGCCGTAAGGCGTAAATGCCTCGCTGATATGTCCGTACTTCACACTGACCTTCCCGTATTTTGCCACGATGAAACTGCCATGAGTGTCATCCTCGCCAAGGGCAATGATATTGCCTGTGGCGCAGGCGTACAATGGCAGATGCGGACAGATGTAGTCAATGCCGTTGTGGAAGAACTTTTCCCCCGTATTGGGGTGAACCTGCTCGCCAAAACCAAGCATCTGTTCTACGTCACTGCCGTCTTCAAGAACGAACGGCATCATGAACCCGCTCGGGGATTCAAGATAGAGTTTTTCATTAATTTCTTTCTTTTCCATATCCTTGTAAAATATTGATGATCACTTATTAACGACGGAAACCGTGACTCTTTATTTCCTTGATCTGAATGCCTTCATCCTTCTTCTCTAATGAAGAGTCCTGTTTCCTGTCCGGAGAATAGTGAACGTCGCCGTCATCGACAATGCCGTCACCGTTCACGTCTACGCTACCGGAAAGGCCGTCTTCACACAAGTCAAGATTTTCCTGCTCGATATCCTTTTCCTTGCGCTCCCTGGCCTGATTCTTCCAGCCTTTCAGATCCTTTGGCAAATCCATACCTTAAATGGTTAAATTAGGATTACTTCTGTCATGGATCCTCTGCTGGCTCTGCTGACGATCCATCTCGTACATCTGATCGAAATTCTGGCCTGGTGAGCGGGGGACCTCATACTGGATGCCTCCACGCTCGACAATCATGTTACCACGCCGGGCGGCCCTCACCTGAGAATACGAGTCTCCCAGTCCGTCACGCAGCTTGCCGAGACCCCAGTAGCCTCCGAGGACACCACCGACCTTGGCAAGCCAGCCGAAGCGTCCGAACAACAGCCAGGCGGCTGCAGCAACGGCAGTAGTACCCATCGTCGCGTTTTTATTACCAAACAAGTTGCTTACAAAATCGGAGGCCTGATCAAAGAAACCGCCTTTCTTCCTGTACATCTGCCCGTATGAATCATCGTTCATCGGATAGTTGGCATAGTGGAGGAAGTTTCTCATCTCAATCTCCTCAAGCTGATCCTGTGTCAGGCCGGTAGGATACTGGTCCGACATATACTCATGCCCGTCCTGACCGCTGAACTGCTCCCTGATCTGACCGCCAAGACTGGCTATGTGGTCACGGGTGGATCTGAACCCTTCCTGGACACCTTCCTTTGCGTTCTGGAATGACTCTGCTATCTGGTCTGTCGTGCCGTCACCCATGAAACTGTCGATGGTGGCTGCACCGAGGTTGTGCTTCTCAGCACGCTCATCACCGTTAACCCAGCGGTTGCCGGTCTGGATGACACCCTCATTGGATGCCTTCCAGCCTCCAAGGGCGAACTGTACGCCCTTGACGGCTCCCTGACCGCTGAGGACTCCGAGACCAGCAACGCCGAGAAGACCCAGCTTTGCGGAGTTCCCGGGATTGTCACGGACGTATTTAATCCAAGACGGCAAGGCACGGGCCTTCACGGTCTGCTGGGCGGCAATCTCTTCCGTCTCTATAGCAGCCTTCACGGCTATTTTCTCCGCGCCATGCTTGGCTCCTTCCTTGGCACCCACACGAACATAGTCACGGGCACCAGCCTTCAGGCCGTCCATGACTAACTCCTTGAATATTGCTCTTTCACCTGGCATAACTATTTTTCCTTTCCTTTATTATTGTTATTAACATCGAGAACCTTCGCTTTGTCACCCTGCATTTCAATGAGGGTGCTCCTCTGCCTCTCTACTGCGACGGCATTGACATGCTGGCTGCAGAGACGGTAGATGTTTGTAAGCGCAAACAACGTCATTGTAGAGAGCATAATGAAGAAAAACAGCTTCTTGTGCTTCTCTGCCCAGGCGACATAGTGCTGCCCGAGCCAGACAAGACCCGTCATCCTTGCAAACTTCGCGCCTGCGGCCTTATCACGCTCATAGCGCTCCTTGTACTTGGGATCGTTCTTGTCGGGCATCTGCTCGCCGACAAGCATCCTCTTAAAACCTCGGAAACTCATAACGATATCATTTATTTATTACTTATATATTATATACTCTTCATAACGGAACCCATCGAAGAGGTTGAGGTTCGCTTAACCTCAGAAGCCACACCCTCGCCGAAGTTTCGGGTAGAGTAGGCTGTGTCGCCTTCGGGGATCATCCAGGCCGCAAGGTCCGGCACGAGGTTCAGGCACTTCAAGCTAACCATACTGGCGACAAGAAGATAGCCCGTGGTCATGATGGCCTTGAAGAAGTAGGCCTTCTCGGATATCTCGTCAGCAACGATGGATGACAGCATCTCCAGCTGTATGCTGAACACGATATCATACAGGAGAAGCACGTAGAAGCCCACGAAGTAGAGCATCGCGCCGTAGAAATGGACGGTGAGGTAACGGGTGATCCACTTCGCCCACGCTCCTTCCCACTTGGGCAGGAGGCTGAACGCCCATTGTATAGGCCCGAAGATCGTCAGCATTCCCAGAATGATCTGCTGACAGTATATCGTGCCCCACCAGCCGACCTTGAAGATGATCAAGCTGAACCACATGACAAGCTTATCCAGCAGGATGATTCCTCCTGCCACTCCTCCCGTCAACGTGAGCTTGTGTACGTCCTTTGCCACCTCATGCTCCTTCTCGGGACTGACATTCTGCCCGGCCTCCTGTCCGAGCTGCTTGTTGTCAATGGCCGCCTGCGAGGCTTCGTATTCAGGAAGGATCCTGTTCCTTGCTGCTTCAAGCTTATCCAGCGGTTCCTTCAGGTTCTTCAAGGTATTGGAAACCTGATTGGCCTCCAGGACATACATGTCATGCGTCCACGAGCCAATGGCATTGGGGATGATGGCCAGGCAGTCAAGGACACCGCCCTGCGGGTACCAGAGGATCATCACGCATGCGACACCGAAGGCACGCAGGATCTTCAACGGGTCGAAAGGCTCGCCCTTGACCATCATCTTGTAGGCCATGCCAGCCGCCATGATGACGGCAAAGACGGCTCCGAGACACATACACATCTGCATGATATACCAGAACGGGCCTCCCTGACTGGCACCGCCGCTTGTTAGGAACTCGTTCGTTCTAAAAATCACAAGGTCAACCTCTTCATCGATCAGGCTGATACCGACAGTTTCCATCAGCGAGTCGGTAGCCTCCGTTATGGAGCTTAACATTAAATTCTGAAATGCCATATTACTTATTAATTATTATTATTTAAATGTTCGTTATCACATTAAGCCTCCAGTTTCGGTAGCAGCGGTCGATGATGTCCGACCGCTTCTGCGGATGGAGATACAGAGCCTTGCCGATCAGGCTGTACCATGCTCTGTCTATGGTCGTGTAGTGAAGAAGGATCTCCAGCCGGATGAGCTTCTTGTTGACATCCTTGATGCGCTTGCGCACACGGTCGAGGATCTCGTTGCGGTCGCCCTCCGTGCGCTTGTCCTTCGTCAGGCATGCGCTGTATATCTCCTGGCCGACCTTCAGCGAGGTCTGTATCAGGTCCGTGTAGATGTTGTTGTCCGGCGTGAGCAGGATCGCCAGCGAGTTCTCCGGCTGGTGTGACAGGATACTCGCGATGTTCGAGACATGCTCTGCCGTCTTCTTGATCTCGTGGTATGTGCCGTACAGCTCCGCTGCCGTCCATATCACGTCATGGAAGCGGTCGAGGTACTTGTTGAACTCCCTCTGGAAGTTCGTGGCGGCGTTCACCTCACGTCCTATGAACACATGTCCCTCAGTCATCAGGCCCTGTGCCGCCAGCTGTGCTTTCAGCGCCTTCTCTGACTGCTGACTGGCATATTCTATGGCTAGTGCCAGGGACGGGTTGACACCCGATGAAAGTGCTTTTCCTGACGGTATCAATACCATCAGGCAAGCCATGATATAAGTCCTAATATTCTTCATACTTCCCATCTTTAAATTGTTATTATCTTCCAAAACCTCTTGACTGTCCGATCTGCGGGTTCCTGACTATGCCTTCCAGTTCCTTGTCGAGTTTCTCCAGCTGCGCCTTGTCAAGGGCATGGATGCAGTCGATGGCCACTTTCTGAGCCACAAGATGACGGTGACTGAGTGGATCTGCTACCTTCAGAATGTCTGCCACGTTCTTTGTGGTAACCTCTTCTGGTTTCATCAGCCAGTTCTGGCAGACGAAATCCTCGACGACACGGCTGATATCCTCTGCCGTGCGACTGTCTGCAGGCTTTGCCGCGATTTCGCTTACCCAAGGTGCTTTCTGCAGGTTTTCCGTCAAGTCATCCAGTTCAAAGCTGATGTCATCGGGATTGATCTTCTCAGCTCCCATGGCATCACAAAGAGCATTGAACTTATCACGGAGCCAGGGAAAGCCTGTCCCGGACTTTATATATTTGACAGCCCAGTCGGCAGTCTCTTTCCTCAGTTTGTCAATGTCATTACTTTCCATAAAGTTCAGTTTTAAGGGTTTTGTCTTATCTTCCTTCGGCTTCTCAGTCAGTATAATCCTGACAGGGAGACCGTAACGCTTTGCCGTTTCGATCATGTTCTTGGTGCCAGAGGAATGACCGTTCCAGAATGCAATGAGTGCATCGGCATTCTTTGCCATCTCTCCGTTACGGATAGGGCCTGCCGAGCGTCCGTGGGTGTCCCAATCAGCGGGGAACTGTCTGAGCTGGTAACCCTTTTCTTTGGCATACCGTTCACCAAGCCTGTCCGCACCTCTGGCAGTACCGCTGACTACAACAATGGAATGAGTGCGCTGCTTCTCACTCAGGATAGCATCGCACTTCGTCCGCAGCAAGCCGTAGTCTTGGAAGCTGACCGAACCGGCTATGATGACTCGATATTCCGCGTTCGCCATATCTTACGTCTGGTTAAAGATACTGCCCTGTCCCTGAGCCCCGGGACGTTCTGGAGGATTATTCTTCGCAGCAGGTTCAGCTGACTTGCCAATCAGTTTAAGAAATTCGCTCTTATCGGCATCGATGCTGAAGACAATTCCGATTTTCTCCTTCATCGTGATTGGAAAATCGAATTTCCCGTTGAGGGCATTCTTGATTGTCTGCAGCTCATCGAGGTCTGTCTTCGTGAAGAAGAAATTCATGCGCCAACGCTCTGCTCCAGGCTTTTCGCCGCCGTCAGAAATGGGACGAAGATCGCCATAGCTCTCAACCCTTATACCGGCCTGCTCAACGGCCTTTATAACCTCCAACGTGATACCGACGATTTCCGCACCTTTCAGTTCGGATATCGAGAATCTGTGAATCTTTTCTTTTACGTCCATATTTGAAATAAATTACTTTACCACGGCAAAACTACAAAGAATAATATTCTTTGCCTCCAACAGAAAACGGAAAGTCTTATTTTAACATAAACAAGACGATTCGGAGAATACCGGAACAGTTCCGTTTCCCAAATAGAAGCCATTCGGAACTTTCACACTGGTTCTGAAAATGGCTGGAGCCGTACCACGCTGCATCCTTTTTATGTTCTCAACATCTGATCACGGTAGCAGGACGGCTAAATCCTGATGGCACCTTCCCATACTCTCTACCTCATGTCCTGACCCTCCATAGTGGCTTTGCCCACTCGTGAGCTTTGGACTCTGTCTGCTTTCCGTGCTTCCGCGCCATGCTTGTATGGATCTCTCTTTTTTCAAGGGTTCCACCACACCCTCCATGCAGACTACGACCTTTCTGGTTCTTCTGCAACGGCATTGCACATACCTCGCATCATTAACAGGACCTGTCACACATTATGACCTGACTTCATTTAATTTTTCCGGGCGATGTCACTCTTATTTTTCCGTTGCAAATTTAGCGCAAGCGTTGTCCGGCAAGTACCTCTCTGCTCCATCTGAATTACGCTCCATTATTCCGTCACATAATTTCCGGCAGCCTTCCGCATTTTCTTCTTCACGCCAGGTGGTGGCTAAAGAAAATGCGGTATTCCATAAATTTTGCTCGTAATTCCTTGACCTAATGAACAACTTCTCCTTGCCAGCTTCTGAAGCATCGTAAAAATTAAGTTTAACATCTAAAAAATTAAAAGTCATGAAGTCAGTAAATTCTTTTGAAGTAACAGGTTTTGTAGTTAACGACGCTAAGGTTAACAAGTTTAACAACGCCTCAGTAGCCAGATTCGGCTTGGCAATCGTCCGCACGGAGGGCAAGGATGAGAACAAGAAGCGCACCAGCGCAATCCTCAACATCGAGGTCTGGCGCAGCAATAATAATGCAGCAGACATCGACCTTCTGAAAAAGGGCAACCGCATCACCGTGAAGGGTTTCTTTAAGCCAGAGTCCTACGAGAAGGACGGCAAGACCGTTGAGCACATCGTCTTCGCCGGAACCGAGATCACCGCCGGTGACGATGAAGAGAACGCAGAGACACAGGAGGCATAGCCAACCTCCTGCTTTAATACCAAGGGCCAGTTGGAAAGCTTGCCCTTTTTTCATGGTCATAATACCCGTTCCAGATTTCCGAATCTGTCGGCATTTTCATGAAAACTCCATAAAACACCTTATTTCTGAGCCTGATTCGGCTCATAGAGCCTCCATAATGCCTCAAAACTCACGTATTTGAGACCTATACCGACCTGATGGCCGAATACGCGAAAAATACACAGTCTCACAGAGACGATACACCCGTCAGGTTGGCTGTTCACTCCCGGTACAGGCTCTTTGACTGTCATATCCCACTCCTGGCAGCAGCTAATGTGCCATCCGTAATCACTCCCGGCGATGGATCTGGGTCGCCATTCCCGATGGCACGTCAGCAGCCTTGGTCGCCGCCCATGACGGTCAGAGTGCCCGCTGGGTCGCCAGCACCATCCTGACTGCAGGAAGGAGAGGGATGGGCGTTCTTCTCTTCGTCGTCCCCGTATGTCATTTCCGCCATTTCAGGTTCATTCCGGTCCGGGCGCGTCTTTTCGTTTGCAAAGGTAGAAAGGCTTGTGGCCATGCAAAGTACCGCTGAAGCTATTTCACCGGAAATTATTGCGGCAGCCTTCCGCAGATTATGCTAATCTGGGTATTCCGCAAAATTTCAGGTGAAATTCCTTGGCGAAGGCCACTGCAGCAGCCTCTCTCTTGGTATGCAAAAGAAAAGAACTCAACCGAAATGAAGTCGATGACGACCGAAAATTGAAGACACACCGGCAACTTTGAGAAGAAGGATATGAAAGAACAAGAATCTAACGCTCATTCAGCCGATAACTTCAATGCAGCGTCACATGTATAACTTAGAAGCGTAGGCGGCGCGGTATAAACAGCCAGGGGATTTATGCAACATTTGACGAATTTTGAAATTGTGCTCGTAGTGGCAAGTATCTGTGTATTCTTGATAGGTTTCTGTACCTTCATGCGTGAGGTGTTTTTCAAGGGTTTCAATTCTTCAAGGTCATGAGTGTCGTGTTTTCTCTGAACGAAAGACCCGTCGGCGAGATCTGGACGGACAACATCGACGGGAAGAGGGTGGTGACCATGCGCGACACCAGCGGCAACGGCTGCAGGAGCTGCGCGTTCTCAACACTTGCGGGTGGCGCATGCCCGGGCGTGGTCTATGATCGTCATCCCTGCTGCAGCTCTGACAGAAGGGACGGACAGGAGGTGTACTACAGGCTGCTGGCCTTTGTGCCGGAGGCAAAGGCAAAGCCGTTCGTTTCGAGACCGTTCGGGGGACTCTGCGGAAGGGCATGGAACAAAAGAACCGCAAGCCATTGCTGACAAGCGGTTCGAAGGAAAAGAATTTGCCTCTTCGATCCTCACGGACGGATTTGGCAGCAGTATTATATAAATACCCTAAAAAATATTGTTATATGGAAAAAATCTTCTTTCTGAATGCTTCGGATGCCCGCAGCTTCTCTATGATGGATTTCTCCTGAGAAGTGAGGCGCATGACGTGCTTGCGTACCGTAGCTTGGTCTTCCCTGATCCGACGTCCGGCACCCTTCGGGTTTCGGGCTGTCTTCTCGTGGGACTTGGCTGATATTCTGATTTCCGTTACGGTATTTACCGCGACAGCCTCCCTCATGAAGGCGTTCACCTCTTCCGAATAGAGCAGCTCCTTTGCTTCCAGTTTTCCAAGCAGCCGGAGGCCTGCAAGGTTACGACATCTGGAGAGGGCGACGTACATCTGCCCCTCAGTCCAGAACCGGCATACGACATTGCATCTGTCGTAGGTCTGTCCCTGGCTCTTGTGGACGCTGATGGCCCAGGCGAGCTTGACGGGAATCTGGCTGATGCTGCCGATGGTGACAAGGCGGGGCTTCTTAGTCTTCTTTCCTGTCCTGCCGTCTTCTTCCTCCACGATCTGGTACTCCTCGATATCCCATTTCTTCCTGCCGAGGGTGATCCCCCTGCCGGAATCGAGGCGTATGGAAACGGATTCCTCTGCTATTCCCGTAACGGTTCCAGTATCGCCGTTCACATACTCGCCCTTCTTTGCATTGACGAGTATGATGACACGGGCATCCACACAGAGGGTAAGCTCCTTGGATGTGACACGGTATTTCTCCAGTACCTTGTCGCTGGTTGAGACGACGGAGCCCTCCAACTCTTCCATGAATGTAACGGACTTCCTGCCTTTCCCTATCAGTTTGCGGAGAGCCTCAAGGTTGATCTCAGCGGCCTTGTCATTCGTTGGGCAGAGGGTGACGGCATCGGGATCCGGTTTCTGGTTGAAGCGGAACACTCCGAAATTGGGCTTTCCCTCCCTGATATCATCGAGGGCCTTGATGTAATCCTCATCCTTCTGGCGCATGTTCTCCTGCAGCTCAATGGTGGTGATGCCCAGCCGCTTCCATTCCTCCGACTCGAAGGCGAAGATCCTCTCCGTGTACTCGGGAATCTGGTTCCAGGCCTCTTTCTCCTTGTTATGATCTGTCAGCACAGGCGGCAGCTGGTAGAAGTCACCGACAAGGATGACCTGCTTTGGTCTCTTACAGTGGAGGATGGTCCTGGCGACATAGCCGAACACGTCCATCCTACACATGCTGATCTCATCGATGATGACAACATCGGCATTAAGGATGACCTCATATGGATCAGGGTCTTGATCCATCGCCTTCCTTCTCTGGGTCTCGTCACCTTCCGGCTCATGCCTCGGCTTAAACTCCTCGTCGGGCATGACAATCCTTACGGGACACCTGAAGGTTCGGTGGATGGTTGCCCCTCCGACGTTCAGGGCAGCGATGCCTGTGGGAGCACATACGAGGATGTTCCTGTGCTGGGATTCCAGGTAGTTCCTGATCTCGCGGAGCAGGAAGCTCTTGCCAGTACCGCCCTTGCCGGTAATAAGGAGGTTACGGCCTTCCTTGAAAAGGTCGAACGCCCGCTTCTGGGAAGGGGTCAGCCGGGTTTCCGTGCCTGCTCTGCGACTCATGACTATCCTCTTAATTTAATATTGTTTTTATGAAGCACCTCATATAGGTGGACTGATGACACCCCACACTTGGAGCAGATGTCCTTGATAAGAACACCTCTTTTATACATGTCTATAATAGTATTTTCATTGACTCCTTCAACATCCTGTCCGGCTTCCTCAAGGATCATGCGGATGGACTGGTTATTTCTGAATCCTAAAGATTCGCGAATCTCGCCTATTGTCAAACCGTATTGTTTGAACTGTCTGACAATCTGATTCTTCATTTCTGACGTAACCAAATTACTTTCGCCGTAGTTGGCAGCACGTATCCATTCATTCAGCTTAGTCTTATCAACGGATAAGTTTTGACGGATGTATTTGCGACTCTGGCCGTTCTGGAACATGGAAATTGCCTTTTCCCTGGTTTCCTCTTCGGTGAGAGCGTTTTTTTTCTTCTGCGGATCAGGAGATGCCTGTCCGGTAGCCTGTGGTTCTGGAGCACTGAGCCCTACTCCTTTCTCCCTTAATTCATTTTCCATCTCTTTGAAGAAAGCTCTATCGTCCGATAGAGTGTCTATATGGTTTCTTCTGCGCTGAAGATACTTTGTGAAGTATGGCATATATTCCCACTCTTGAAACGGATCGATCTTGGAAAAATCATATACTCTGAAATGGTATGACGGCAGAACTTCTGATCCTGACTCCTTGAAAAGCTTATCATAAAACATAGCCTGATTAACCAAATAACGGATGACTCCTTCTATCGATGTACTTTTGGAATAGAAATATAGTTCCCCCCAATTCAAACCATAATCCATGGAGTCGTTGTAGAATATATGATAACCGTCAGAGTAGGCATGATAGAGGAGTATGTCAAAAACAAATTCCGCACCCAAGGGCTTTGGCATCTGGATCCTATAACCATAGGACCGAAGATTCTCAATGAGATGTTCTGCTTCACGTTCTGGCCATTCGGAAAATTCAGGAGTAATATATGATATCAGAAAGAACAGATCCTCATATGGAATAGTCTTGTTAATGACAGCGAAGCGGATCCAATGACTGATATCCAATGATGACACCTGACCAAGACATGTTGCACCAGGATCTTCATCCAACCATAATTCACAAACGTCATACAAAGGATTGATGATAGGAAACTTCCTGACTTCAATGCTGCCGTCCTGATAATAGCTGATAACATTATACGTGCCGGTCTGAATGGCAACACTGCCAGTAGCCTTCTCCGCGATCAATGGATAAGGCTGTTGAAACATTACCTTCTCGGAGAAGACTTTCACCGGCGTTCCCTTTACGGGATTCTCTTTGTTTATAATTTCTTCCATATCATTAATTGTCTATTTCCTTTTTGATGTTAAATATGGCAACACTATAAGATGACGCTGTATGTACCTTGCATTTCCAGATCTGGAACATCACTGTCGTTCAGTTCCACGATATTCGCTTGGCTGTATGTACCTTGGTACTTGGTGAGTGGCTATGCCCTCACGCTACGGCGGTACAGCCCGCCCAATTATTTTAAAAGATCCTTTCCCACTGTTCTATATAATACTTTACTAAAGTTATCACTGTATGTACCTTACATTTTCAGGTCTGAAACATCATTCTCATCTAGGAAATCAATACTGTCATCACTGTATGTACCTTACATTTTCAGGTCTGAAACATCCGGTACTTTATGAGTGGCTACGCCCTCACGTTAAGGCAGTACAGACTGCCCTTGTCAAAAGACACATTACGGTTCACTTTTCTTTAGCTCTGCCAGCTTCTCTGAAGCCTGCATTATCTCAAGAACCTGCTTGTCACTCTTCGGCAGGAACCCGACCATCACTTTACCGATGGCGCGAGAGACCTGGACTGAACGGCGCGATAGGTCTGATGCCAGATCGTACTTGGTCTTCAGCTCTTCGAGACTGCAACGCCTCTCTTCAAGGTCCAACTTCCTGCTTTCCAGCTTCAGCTTTTCAAGGTTGAAGAGACAGTTGATCTCCTTGACCTTCAGTTCCTGGCGACGGATCTCCATTTCGTCATTGGCTTCCTGTGCCAGCATGTCCTTCAGAATGTCTTCTGCGGACTTCTCGTTGATAATCACTTTTTCTTCTTCCATAATCCAAAATTTTAATGTTAATAATATTTAGTTTTCATTCGCTTTGTTGTATATCACCTGCAATTCCGGTGTATCAACACCTGAAAGTCTCCCTGGGGAAATAGTGCATGGGTTGTATGTCACTTGCAATTCAGGCGTATCAACACCCCGTTTTGGTGGCTCCCTTGCGGTGCTTGGGTTGTATATCACTTGCATTTCTGGTGTATCAACACCGGGAAGTTGATATTATGACTCATGCGTACAGTTGTATATCACTTGCATTTCTGGTGTATCAACACCTGAAAGCGGGTATCATCATGTTAATGAACGCCTTTTGTGACTTATGGAGTGGATAAATCCCTCCATGTAAGGGTGTACAACCACCCTGTTTTTTTATTGAGATAAAAACCTCTCTTCTTTCCATGTGTGCTGCATATGTTGCTAGCACGTCGGCTACACATACTTGGCACTTCCTGCGCTGTATATCACTTGTGACTTATGGAGTGGATAAATCCCTCCATGTAAGGGCTTACAGCCACCCAGATATTTTTTTATTCCGAATCGTCGGTTGTTTCTTCGTCAGATACTTCCTCACCAAGCAATGAAACCTTTACTCCGGCCAACTTTGCCTTATAGTCTATTTTTGACTTGAGATTATAATATGACCAGTTGCGAAGGAGAATGGTCTCGCCTTTGGCATGATCTTCCCTTGCTTCCTCTTCACGCTCCTTCTGGTTGACGAGGCAGATGGTGCCACAGCCGTACTTGACGGCGATCTTCACAAGTTCCGATGAATAGATGTGAAGTTTGGTGTTGACATAGTTCTTCTCTTTCTCAGAGAATCTTTCCAGTGCCTGTAGCTTGCGCTTGCGGCCATGGCCTCCCTTTGAATATTTGCAGGAGATCTGACAACGCTTCACGGCCTGCTGGATCTGCACACGGCGGTACAGAAACTCTTCGGCAGTGCCGATGTTTGTCCATTTCAGGCCTGAGTCATAGCCGTTCTTGGCCTTGATGTCGTAGCTGCATACAATAGGGTGCTTGATGCCGAGATAGGCGTAGAGGACTTTCTTCTCATCCACATCGTTCTGCTGGACGGGCTGGTCGAAACAGAGATGAAGGAACAGCTTCTGGTGTTTCTTTCCCGTCTCGCGGTTGACTGTCTTCTCAAAGGCTATCGAAGACGAACACATCTTGTATTCCTTGCTGATGCAACGGTCGAGGATGACGGCATTGTTGCTGCGGTCACGACCGAGACGGCAGGCGAACGGGATTCCGAACAATGTGAAGTAGTAACGGGTCTCTTTCCTGGTCTTCCCTGTTTCCTTATTGGTTACTTCCTCCTCGATCCCGTGAATATTGGAAAGCTGCTTTGCAGAGAAAGGCATCGGGATGTTGTTCCTATAGCTGCGCAGGGTGGCTTCGCCCCTGGACACATCTGATATGGTCTCCTTGACTGTCTTGCAGATGTTCTGGTTCAGACAGGTGTACACGTCGGAGGGTACAACACCTTTGAGCATTGATGAGATCAGACGGTAGGTGGTATTCTGCTCACTCATGCCCTTCTCTTTTTTAAGGGTGTCCGAGACATTGTACTTGATTACGTCCTTACCTGTCTTCTTGCTCTTGACCAGACGGTCAGGCTCTTGTTGGAGAAAACGCTCCATGACATCCTCCTGCAGGTACATGAAATCCCGGATGTTCTGCTGGACGAACTTGTGGGACACAATGAGGTTGGCAGCCTTGCGGACGGCATCGCGCCACCCGTAAATGGTCTGCATGTAGTTCTTCTTCATATCCTTGTCCTCTTCGTGGACGTAGATCTCGATTTTCCTTGTAATAACCATAGTTCTTATTTTTTATTGTTACTTTTGATCTTTTTATATATGGATTTTGTGACCCATTCAGCTGTATGTACCTTGGTACTTGGTGAGTGGCTATGCCCTCACGCTACGGCGGTACAGCCCGCCTTATGGATATTTTCTACTCTCTTTTCGAACTAGCCTCCAGCTGCATTGACACAATGCTTACAAGGAATCCAAGGGCAGTATGCTCAAAGTCTGCCACGCTAAAGGCGTATGCCAATATAGCCCCAACCAGGTACAGCAGAACAACTTTCTGTAAATTAGTCATTTTATTCATATCTCGTATATTTTAGTTTATATTCTTCGCCATGACACGCTTACGGATTTTCTTTAGGGAAAACTCGTGTTTGCTTTCAGCATGAAGGACTGCCTGAAACTCGTTCCAGTGCTGTCTGACACGACGGATCATCTTCTTCTGGTAGGAGTTCAGCTGGTTCTTTTCCCTTGCTTTTGCCAGTCTGACCCTCTCCACATGCTTGGCCATCGTGTTGCGGATCTTCTCAATGATGAACTCCGGCGATTCTTTATCCCTGATGAATATAGGGTGTGTGTAGTGTTTGACAGCCTTGAACCAAGCATCGTCATCACCGATATGGATGGCGATCTTGTATCTGGGGACATAGATGGGCAGCACGACACCCTTGTTTCCGACGCGTACATTCTCCCAGAACGAGATCCTGTTCTCGGAAAGGAAAGCCTTGACGACATCCTGCTTCACCATGGAGGCCTTTAATGCCTCTAACTTCTCGCTGATATCCATATTATAATCCTCCCTTTTTCGTTTATGTTAGTCCTTGAAGTCAAGCGACAACTGATCGGTGTAAGTCACCTTGCTTCGCAGAAAGAATGAATAATCTTTGTAGGGGCCAGCCCATCCTGGAGTGCCGTCTTTCTGGTAGTCCATCAATGACATAAAATGAAGGGCTAGGTCACGCTTCGACTTGTGCCCCTGATGGAAGGATGATATCAGGTGGTCACGGAACCTGACGAGGTGCTCGCCAAGACCGCCTTCAAGCCCGAAGTTCCTGGAAGTCGCTTCTATCCATTGCTTATCCTGAGACAGTTCAGCCAGCCATTCCATGTCTTGCCTGGCAGATAATACGGTAACTTCGTCCTGCTTGCGCTCCGGACGGTTTTCTTTCTCAACCTCTTCCTCAAACGTCATCTTTGCGGGCTCGTAGGATTCAAGGACTTTCTGAATCGCACTCATGGCATAGGCGGCAACGGATTTTAATGGTTCCTGCTTCAGAAGGATGGTCTTATATAGATCATTCAGGAATACCATGAAATAGTTTCCCGGATGTGTTCGCCAGACCTTTACGTTCTGATGCCCGAAGTTTTTGTAATATTTGAGCTTGACAATTGTTTCGAGGTTCTTTCCCTTGATGTCGGTGATTTCGAACTTCTCTGCAAGGAACGTTCTTTCCTCGGCAGAAAGGTCTTCAAGACGGAACGCTTCCATTCTGTTCAACTCGATGAACTCGCCGATCCTGGAATCGACCTCCGGATTTTTCTCCGGCTGGTAGCGGATGACGAACTTCCCGAAATTGGCAGCACGGCCCCTTCCCTGCCTTGACGGTATCCTACAGTCCTTATCCACGAAGTCCTGATACTCGAAATAGAACGGCGCGTTCTTTTTCAGGTCCTTCTCGACAGGCTCGATGACCTGCTTGCGGAATCCTGCGTAGTCACGGTATTTTCCAGGGGCTATAATATCCTTTATGTATTTTGTCGGCCAGATGACCACACCGTCTTTCCTGTAGTCAGCCAGAAGGATGTAGAATGGTATCGACGCAGGAAGCTCCAGTCTGAAGAACACGCTGAGTTCGAAGATATGGACGCCCTCTTTCCAGTTGCAGAGGACTTCCCATGTGGTCTGAGGTATGCGCATATACACGTAGTTCTCTCCGCAGAATTTCCTGATGTCCGGCTTCTCAATAACTTGGTATAACCCCCAGATAATTGTGTTGTCCTTACACTTCTTATCCGTCAGTTTCGAGAGTGCCTTCTTGTTCTCCACCTCTACCGGCCTGGAAAGGTTTTTGAGGGCACGCTTGGTGTTCTGGTAGGTGCTCTTGATGCTGCTGCCCTCGCTGCACAGAAACCGGAGAGGGAACACTATCTCGATTTCATCCTCGCGGAACTGACTGTCAAAGGAAAGCCTACGCATGCGAACCTCTTTAAGGAACTTGTACTGATCCTTCAGATCGGTCTTGTTACGGAACTGAAATTTGTGCTTTCCGAAGTCGGCTTGCATCTTCAACATGATCAGACCAATGACCCTCCACTCGCAGATACTCGTTATACGGATGGGCAGGTTGAACGAGGATGTAGAAGCGAAAACGATGTCTTTCCGCTTCATCTGCTCTTCGTGGTTGTATGCCTGTCCCTCCATCTGTACCTTTTTAAATAGGGTTGTTCATAATGTAGCCCTGGGCCTTGGCCGTGATCTCGTCGACTGTTGCCATCCTGTTCGTACGAAGCACCGCCTCCAGTTCTGCTCGCTCAAAGTATATGACCTTGCCGAAGGGCTTGAAACATGGGAGCATTCCCTCATGCACCATCTTATAGGTGTAAGACTGCGAAAAACCGAGAAAGTCTGCAGCCTCCTTCAGGGTAAGCAGATCCTTGGGCTTATTGATCCTTTCTCTCAGCTCATTGATCTGCATGACCAGATTGTGCTGCTGGAGCATCTGGCCAGCCAGCACCTCGGCAGAACTCTTGCCTTCAAGCATCTTCTCTGCCTGACTCAGGAAGTCGTTATATAACTCTTCTTGTGTCACTTGCTCATTCTGTACGTTTTGTGTCTTAGCCATAACTTTACTACTTTTTGATTCTTGGTGCAAAGATATAACAGGCATATGACTCTTCTTTTCAGAAAAAATGAAAAGTCATATTTTAACATAAACAAGACGATTCAGAGCCATTTCAGGGCGTTTCCGGCACTTTGACACCTGTCTTCGGAACGGATTATTCCGGCGCAAGTCGCTGCTTTTTTTTGATCTTTCCATATTGCTACATCTGTTTACCTTCTCCCCTGCTGGGCGGGGCCCCCTGACAGAGAAACGGCTGCACATCCCGCTTGGTAAACAGATGTAGTCTTCTCCGGAGAGCAGATGTAATCTACGAGATGGCAGCCGTTATTCCGATGCTGTACTTTTCCCACAATGTTCCGAGTTCGCACTCGCTGACTCAAGGCCATAATAAAAGCCCAAGCCAAGGCTGAGCTGTCACGGTCGCTCTAACCGGATAGAAGGAACTATCATCTGTTTACCGAGGGCAAAGGTAGGCATTTTTTTTCGAACCACCAAGGATTTAACATAATTTTATACAGAGGAGAAACACGGTCTTCACGTCGGAAGGCCTTGTTTCTTCACTGCGTATATGTTAATAAATCCTTAATTACAACTTGATTGTTTTATTTGTATTTTTTGAAATTTGGCACAAAAAGTTGTATTTTATGGCCTCATTTGGCACAAAAAGTTGTATTTTATGGCCTCATTTGGCACAAAAAGTTGTATTTTACACCTTATTATTATATATAAAACTGGGGATTGACAAAGGCGTCTTGAGCGACGCTGTTGATTGACAAACCAATTTGCATGTAAGGAAGGAGGGTTCTGATGGCAGTCTGAAGGGCTTTTCCTGTTGCTGGGAAATCAAAACAAAACAAAAAAACACCCGACCGCAGTCGGTTGAATCGTCGCTTTTATGGCGCGTTAATTATTGTATCTTATTGTATAAATACCTTTAATTACAACTTTTTGTGCCATAAACTCGATCAGACTGAACTGATTGGTACTTCCGGTGTATGGACGGACGATCTGATGCCCAGGAGGCAAGGATCATCGTCCTTTCCTGTACCTTCATAGTGTATTGCAGCATTTCTATTATGAAACTGACCGATGAAAACCCCGTCTTTCATGATCGTTGGCTTTTCTGGTGAAACATGAAATTGACAAGTTCCCATGAAAGTCATCATTCGGCACAAAAAATTGTATTTTACATATTGTTTCTTGTGCAATAGTTCTATATGAATGCTATTTGGGCAATATCCATGCCGTCGTCGGTTGAATCATTATTTTATGGCGCGTTAATTATTGTATCTTATTGTATAAATACCTTTAATTACAACTTTTTGTGCCATAAAACCCGATCAGGACGGAATGGTCGATACTTCCGATGCTCAGGAGGCAGGGATCACAGTCATTTCCTGCTCCCTTTATGTCAGGTGTCGACTTTCCTTGATATGCCTTCATAGAGTACTGCATCATTTCCGGTATGAAATTGACAAGTCAGTATTGCAAAACGTGTTTTCCTATGAAAGTCATCATTCGGCACAAAAAGTTGTATTTTACATATTGTTTTTATGCAATAGTTCTGAATGGATGCTATTTGGGCAATATCCGCTCCTGTCATCAATGTAGCCAGGGTGTAATAATTAACACCTTATTAACACCCTGAGCCGTTTCTAACCGCCGTTATTATGGCTCCTGTAAAATAAAAATGGTGCCGTAAGTTATTGACTTACAGCACCTTGCCTTTCAGAAAACCAGCGCGTCTACTGAGACCAAACGTGGTACTTAACGTACCCAGAGCCGGGGTCGAACCGGCACGGGTTGCCCCACTGGTGTTTGAGACCAGCGCGTCTACCGATTCCGCCATCTGGGCCTCTAAGCGGGTGCAAAGGTAATACAAAAATC
>JAEEGK010002615.1_pt1 | contig 45164 bp, 78 predicted proteins | sample 8958771 | NCBI WGS metagenome assembly JAEEGK01 (sample SAMN16246547, study PRJNA631951) | gut metagenome | biome: gut microbiome; feature: rumen; material: SC-attached | host: Bos | place: Iran: Karaj | collected 2018-10
AGTTCTTGGTCGTCGTATGTAAGTGCCGCATTTTCGTAGGTCAACTCCTACCTATTCTTATGTTGAAGCCGTCAAGTCTACACCAGTCCACGATCCCCAGGAAGTGCCGTTGTATTGTCGGAATGAGAGCCTTTCTTTAGATATAAGGATTTGTATACAACGATTAGAACTACTCCACGTAAAAGGAACATTGATTCTCAGACTATATAGAGTATTTGATATAACATACATTATATATGGTGTAGTATGGTTGTCATTAAGGGATGAATTATATCTAATAATGGGCAAAGTGGTGAACGTAGATTTCATCAGCGCGGACAGAATATAAAAATAGGTAGGTCAACTCCTACCTATTCTGTTCCATATATCTGATTCCATGAACCCCACCCTGACGAGCCTTGATAGCGAAAGAACAGCTTACCATTGAGAGTGCAATAGAGCTGCCATTTTCTTGATTGTGCGGTTGCCAACGTCAAGCACCCACCATTAGTTCCAGAAGGTCTGTTAGATACAGTACCATCACAATAACAAGCACCGAAAGGAAGTGTGTTACAATCTGTTGTAGTTGCTCCACCACCAAGTATGATTGCTGCTAAAAGCCCGGACAGGACTACTTTTTGAACGCCTTCTCTATATCCTTTTTCAATGTTTTATCAATCAGTTTCGCGTATATCTGCGTGGTCGTAATCTTAGTATGCCCCAATATGGACTGAACGCTTGTGATAGGCACTCCTTGTGACAGGAGAAGGGTAGCGCAGGTATGTCTCGCTACATGGAACGTGATGTGTCTTTCTTCTGATATTCCCGCTATCTTCAACAGCTCTTTCAACGTTCTGTTTGCAGCAGAATTATGCCCAATATGGCATAATTTTTCGACCGAGCCGTAATCGTCTATCAGTTGTAACGCCTTACCACCGAAGATAGAATAGATAGGAATCCTTACGACGATGGAAGATGTGTCGAGCGTCTTGACAGGTTTCTTAACTATCCATTTCTTGCCTTTTATAATAACAATGTTGTCTTGCGAGAGAGTATTGAGGTCTGAGAATCTGAAACCCGTATAGCAGGCAAAGAGAAAGCAATCCCTTATATGCCGTTCACGTCCGTCAAGTCTCAGTCTCTCTATTCTGCGCAGTTCTTCTTGCGTTAGGTATTCATCCCTTGCTTTCATGGATGGTATGCGGAAGCTAAGAAAAGGGTCGTCCTCATAACGTATGACCTTTCGCTTAACGGCTTCATTCATGATAGCCCTCAATGATTTCAGTCTGCCTATGATGGTATTGATGGATAGTCTCTGCCTCTTCGAGTATTCGACATACCTGTTAAGCCAGTCTATGTCAATATCCTCGATGGTCACGTCTCTGCCGAACACTTTTTCTACCTGTCTTATAAGCGTCTCGTATATCTGTCTCGTCTGTCTGCTTCGTGTAGACGAGTGTTCGTTTACTGCCCTCACAAACTCACCGAAAGGGGCATGGGAGTTGATATTGTCCTTCACAGCATTCTTCAGCATCTGTAATGTCACACTCCTGCCCTTGCAGATTAGGTCAAGTTCAATCCTCTCCATTTTGTTTCTCTCGTTATAGAGGTATTCGTTGTATTCGGATGCAAGGGGATGGTTCACGATCAGCCCTTTCGAGTATTGATTTTCGCTTACTCGTATGTTCGTCTTGAACTGCACTCGTTTCTTATTCTGATATGCAACTATAACGACTTGCTTTTGCCCTGTAATAGTCTTACACCCACGTGCAAGTGTTATTCGATATTGTATTTTCTGTGTCATAATAGAAGATTTGGGCGCAAAGGTATAAAAAGTTACAGAAAAACTTGCATGGTGATGGATTTATTCTTATATTTGCACTTGAAAATTGTGTGTGTGCGCATATCTTAGGACGAATGTAGAATTTAATTCGTTAAAGATATGTGTATAATGTTATTGATTTCAATCCTTTTGGTAGCCCTATATATAGGCGGCTACATCTGGAAGCACAAAGAGTTGCCGAACAGCATTTCGGCTATGATTTATGAATTAGAGGGCAGCAAGCGTTACATCTGGCAGATATGGCTTGCTCTTGTTACAGTCGGTATTGCCCCGACATTATTTGAGGCAACAAAAGACAATCCCTTCCAGTTCATCGCTTTCTTCACCATCGCCGGACTGATGATGGTAAGCGGATTGCCACTTGTCAGAAAAGAGAAGAATAAGGCGCATGGTATCATTGCGATATGCAGTGGCATACTAAGCCAAGTGAGCGTTACGATGGTATGCGCATGGTGGCTGCTTGTGTGGCTTCCGCTTATACTGATTATGTGTTGCTTCTACTTCAATGCCTTTGGTGCTAATAACAGATTCTTCAAGGCGATTGAAGGCAAAGGGATATTCCTCGCCGAACTTGCGTGTACGATCTCGCAGTATGGCTCTCTACTAACTTTTCTTGTTTGATGATTATGGACTCTAATATAGGCAGTAAGGGTGTTGTGTGGTCGGTTCTAGGAGGCGAATTAATCGGTGTAGTCTTTGAACTGCGATATATGATTATATTCTCCTTTGTGCTGATTCTAGCTGATTTCTGGTGGGGTCACTCCGAGAGCATGAAGCGTTACCAAGAAGCAATCGAGGCGAAAGACAGCGTGGGGATGGAAAAGTATAAGTGGCAGAAGTCGAGAGCTATCAGAAGAACGGCTAACAAAGTCGTTGATTATGTGACATACCTTCTTGTTGGTGCATTTCTCGGTTTAGCCATAACAGAGCCTCTAGGATGGGGAAACCATCTGTATGCAGCAATCGTAGGACTTGGAATAGGTTGTTTGGCTGAGATAGCATCTATCGTAGGTCACTATTGCTATGTCAAGTTCGGTATTGAGATTAAGATAGTTGACGTATGGAAGTGGCTGTTGCGATTTGTGGTCAATTTGTTTAAGATTAAAAGTCAAATCGGCAGCGCACTTGAAGAAACAATCAAAGAAGAAGAGAAAAATCATGCTAATTAACAGACAACAGATATTAAGGGCATTGGTGGGAATTGCGACACCACCATCTGAGGCACTGAGCGAGTTCGTTGCCTCGCTGAACATGTGGAGTGAGACGTTCAATCTCAACACACCTCTGAGAATGTGTATGTATCTCGCACAGGTTCTACATGAGAGTAACTATCTGAGAAGTCAGAGTGAGAATCTGAACTACTCGGCAGAAGGTCTTATGAGAACGTGGCCTAAACGCTTCGACAGGGCAAAGGCAGAGGCATACGCACGTCAGCCAGAGAAGATAGCCAACTGCGTATACGCCAATAGAATGGGTAACGGAGACGAGGCCAGCGGCGACGGATGGAGGTACAGAGGACGTGGATATATCATGCTGACAGGTAAGGAGCAATACATCAAGTTCTCGAAGTTCGACCTCTGTGACAAGGACGTAGTGGCTGATCCTGACGCAGTATCTCGGTACTACCTCAATCAGCTTGCATCATTGTGGTATTGGGAGAAGCACAATCTCAACGCTATTGCTGATATAGGTGACGTTGAGAAAGCGACTAAGGTGATTAACGGAGGTAACAACGGGCTTGCAAACCGCAAGCTGCTGTATCGTCGTTTTTGTAAGGAATTTGGTGTTAAAAATCTATGAGACTATGAGCGATTACTATGATGAGAAATTGCAACGAAGCGGGAACGACCTAAAAGGCTGTATTCTCTGCTTGTTTGCCATGATATGTATCGGTGCGGCTGGCTTCCTGTGGGGAAGATGTGCCAGACCTCCGCAAAACGACGTTAAGAGTGACACAGTGACTATCGAGAAGATAGATACTATCCATGATACAATTCCGCAAGTTCTGTATGAGAAGATAACCAGGTATATATCTGTGCCTGACTCTGTGCTGATTCACGACACCATTACAAAGGAAGTGATACTTCCTGTCGTGCAGCGAATATATACAGACGATTCGACCTATACGGCCTATGTGTCCGGCACAAAGATGGATTCTTACCCACGACTTGATAGCATAGACGTGTATCAGAGGACGATAGAGCGTACTATTACCAATACAATATACAGAACGAAGCACTGGCGATATGGTGTCGGTGCATCTGCTGGTATCTCGCTCACAACTCGTAAGCCAGATGTCATCTTTGGTGGATTCATAGGTTATACGTTTTAGTTTTTTTGAATTTTCATTTGAACTTAATTCTACGGCGGTAGAGTTTAAATTGCAAGCCTCTTGTGAAAGCCGCTTGTTTCTAAAGGGGAAAGAAAAAATCCCCGGCTCATAAATAAAGTGCTTCACTTCTTTAAATACGATACCGCAGTGCGGAGTACCGGGGAATTATATCCTGTTACTCAGAACTGCGGTTTTTATTTATATCCGTATAAGAAGTGAAGCAGGTGCAAAGTTAAATAAAAATATACAAAGTTTGCACATGAAGAGGTTAGAATAAGTAGAATTTAACAAAGAACTCTTGAAAAAGATGCAAAATGCAGGAGTTAAAATTGACGATTGGAAGTATATTCCGATGGTAAAAGATTATCTAAAAATGGTAGAAAGTGGCGAAAAAAGGACTTTTGCCGCTATGAAAGTTTCTGATAAGTATAAAGTCCATCCAAAAACAGTATATAATGTATTGAAAAGGCTCTGCAGTGATTGCAATTCTGTTGCATCTGAATAAGCGTATTTTATTTCTTTTGCCTTGTGTTTGTACGTAACTTTGTACCTGTCAAAGCGCAATGACAAGTAACTATAGTATTAACTCAATTCAAACGAAAAGATTATGGCATTAGAAATGAACGATTTGATGATGCTGCGTGGTATGGATAAGGATGGTATGACTCCTTACGAGCAGTTCAAGGTAGGGCACATTCAGAGCAAACGTGCAAGCGGTACTGCCATCGCAGGTCTTACCGTTGGCGTAGGTGCTGCCGTTCTCGCTGTTGGTGCTGCGGCATGGGCAGGCAGTCGTGCCCAGAACGCAAAGGACGTAGCAATCGCCAAGAACGATGGTCTGAAAGACCTTGTGCAGACACTCGCAAGCACACTTGTTGCAGAGCGCAATGAGCGTATTGATGGTGACAGAACGTTGAGCATCAGCATCAACGACACCGTTAGCGGTCAGGCACAGCTCTCTCAGTCTCAGCAGCTCTCTAACGAGATCACTCTTGGTCTTATGACAGGAAAATACTCTGAGAATCCTCAGAAAGTTGAGTTGTTCTCTCCCGCACAGCCTTTCCAGTGCGGTTGTGGCTGCAACGGCTAATGGATAACGGAGTCTGCTTTTTGTCTATTACTAATGGATGTATAGGCAGACTCCTATCCATTACAATGCTTTTTGACAAAAAAGTCATCTATTAAAGCAAACACGGCAATATGTTATGGTTTAACAAAGAAAGACGTAAGAAGATGGAGTTTATTCAGAACTATGTACCAACAAGTAAGGCGCAGTTGCTTCAAGTAGCAATGTATTTTAATAAAGGAGATATTCAGAAAGCGCAGGAAATGTTTGATTTCTACGCAAAGAATCTCGACCTACCAGACTTTGACCCTGTTTCGCCAACCTTTATGCAGCAGATAAGGAGTGGTGCATCTGACTTGTTTACTTGGATAAAGGATAATCAGGAGGACTTGGTTAACGGATATGGTCTTATACGCTCTATCATCGCCAACAAAGGTGCGCTGCCGACAACGGACGTACCATCTGAGCCATTGCCGAACATTAACGAATAAATATTTAGGTATTATCAGGTATTTTTAGGTACGAATAAATAACACAGCAATAACATGGAAGAAAATAAAAAACTCAAAGGCTTTCCAATCAGCTTCAATATCTATGCTGAGAACGAAACGGAGGTCGAAGAGTGCCGAAAGGCGATTATCGCTTTTATCGGGCTTCATGCCTCACAGTGCCGTGCGGTTACTGCACGGAAAGTAACACAGGCTCTATCAAATTGGGATAAGAACCCAATAGTACGTAATCATATAATCAATTATTTCAAGTGATATGGAAAACGAACAAAAACAGCAATTCAAGTGTATGGGCGACTGCCTGAATTGTAGGGCAGTTCATGACCGCAAACAGCAGTGGTGGTATTGTGCAACACAACACGCCTATCACACCTTACAGATGGTCAGGAGTATGCAGGAGGCTATTACAGCCATGTCTGGCACTATCGAGGAACTGAAAGTGAAGATAGCTTCAATACAGGACAACGAAGCAATGGTATTTGACCCCAATGCGGAAGCAACAGAAACAGATATAGATATAGCACAAGAAGGGGACGGTGCAGAAGAATAGGCCCCCAAAATAATAACAACACAAAAACTAAACTTTATGGCTAATTGTAACAACAACGGAAAGACGTTTGTGATCAGTCTCACAACGATTCCTGGCGGTACAGCCGCCAATGCGAACTATCTGCTGCAGCTTGACCATTTTACTTGCGGCAACAAGAAACTATGCACACAGGAAACATTTCCTGTATCAGCAGACTTAAAGGCAACGCCTATAGGCATTCCGGTATCATTACCTGTCAACGGAACACCTCAGTATTGTCAAGAGGTGTTGATTAGTGGTACTTGTACGTATATGCCGTTTACTTGTGGCTGTCAGTGTAATGTATGTCCCGTTACGGAGAACATCTACACGACCATCTGTGTACCTTGCTCTGCTGCAACCACACCGACGCTGACTATCGGTACATCGGTTGCTTCGCCTACAAACGTGCAGCCTTGTAAACCTGTTACTAATTGTGTGGCTATCACAACCACGCTCAACGTGACAACTGCGTAATGTATGGACTGGATTGATATTGCCTGCGTCGTAATTGCCTGTACTGCCGCTAATCACCTTGGACTGATATCGGCCATGGAAGATGTGATAGGCAAAAGAATCCCTATATTGAACTGCAGCAAATGTGCTTCATTCTGGTCAGTGCTGATTTACGGATGCTATCATATATCAGCATACGGGACTTGCAGTATAGTAACGGTGCTTGCAATATCATTCCTCTGTGCATACTCTGCAATATGGCTTGAACTTATAATGGGAATAGTGGACTATTATTACAATAAGGTATATGGGAAGATTTATACAACCTCAGACAACGCGGCTACCTCAGATACAGACGCAAGTGATTCCGCAGGCACCGTGTCCTAATTGTAAGAAAACTACAAGGAACGGGGCTAGACGAAAGGTAAAATAAGATTTCGCTTATTATAGTTTTAACCAAAAAAGTAAAATTATGACACCAGAAGAAATGAAAAAAGAGTGGATCGCCCTCTACAATATGATGGCGAACTCACATGATGTTTCCTTTATGCGCATTTTCGGAAATGTTCATAAGGAAATGATGGAGTGGATGATTGCCAACAAGCCTGAACAGGCACAGGAATGGCTTGACAAATTGGAATCTATCAAGTGGAACAACTATCTTACCTCAAAAGAGGCAGAAAAGATTTTGGCAAACATGATGCCAAAGGCTCCTTGGGCAAAAGACGTATGGAAACAGGCTATGAACGATCATGGCTTTGAGCTTTCGCATGAACCTTGCTATAACTCTTGTGCCCTATGGGTTGCTATGAACATGATCATGTCTGACTCTTCTGAGACTTTGAAGAAGTACGTAGCAGATGAAGACTTGTTCAAAGCCGTTCACGACCTTGCTGTTGACAAGCTGAAGGACAAAGATGGCGTGTTTAATATCCGTTCCTACTTTGGTGTGTAATCTCTATGGCATATCGTGAGTTGATGCGTAGGAAACTTCTTGAACAGATATATGACAAGATGTCTGACGAAGAGAAGCGTTTGTTTGTTCAACTCACGATGCAGGATAAAGACCATAGGGAGATTATGGATGCTTTGCAAAGACAACAGATACAGATCGGTAGGGTAGCGGATAAGGTAGAAAAGCAAAGTTGGTTTAATAGTTTTGGGAGCGACGTGGCTGCAAACTTTGCATCTGCTGGCTTCATTTGGCTTGCATCCAAACTTTTTAGAAGACATTAGCCATCACATGCCGTGTTGGTTTTGGGTGACGGTGAGAGCCGCCACCCTGTCTATTTTTTATCGTCACGATGCGCATAACTTATCCTTCTTTTAGTTCTTCTATAAAACTGTTGATTTGGTCAACCATCGTTTCGATACCCCTGATGTTGTAGGCTTCCTGTATCTTGCGGATGACGGCACGGGCACCAGCCTTGTAGTGCTCATACGATTTCTTGCCGTGACCTCGCTGCAAAGAATAGTCGAAAGCCATATCATCTATTGTTGCCATACATTATTATATTATATATTACCATGAGTCACCGGGCATCATCTTATATTCAACGCCATCTAGCAAAGAGCCGTTTTTGTACTTTGAGCGTTTTACACCGTCTTCGCCCCATGCGCCCCACTGCTTGAAGAAGAATGGAGTGTTCCAGCGCATACAGGCATCACGTATCTTCATAAACCACTGAACAGGTGTACGGCGTGCATTGATACCGCTTTCGCCACCAGTAATAACCCAATCAATGTCTGTCAGATCAATGTCTGCCATATCACCAAGAAGAGGTTCGCAAGAGAGGAAACGGACGGGTGCATCTATAAGCCGTAAGCAGTCAACACGATATTTGTGTTTGCCGTTTTCGCAAGTTACACCCAACCAGATATTCGATGGTACTTTCTTTTTCCTCCAGTCGATGAAATATTCAATCATACGACTCGCACGTTTTGTTAGTAACTGGAAAGTGTGCTGTGGGCAATCCTCTATAACATTAACCACTTTGTCGATGAACTCAAACGGAACGTCTTCGTGGAACAGATCGCCCATCGAAACGACAAAGCACATCGTAGGCTTCTTCCATTTGTAAGGCTCATTGAGACATTCGGGATGGAGCGTTACCTTGAAGCCATTTTTGTACTTTTCCTTGCTACCAGGCATACCAGACAAACGTCTCGCCATGACTTCGGCATAGCAATTCCTACAGGCTTCACTTACCTTAGTACAGCCAGTAACAGGATTCCATACTTTCTCAGTCCATTCTATTTTTGTAGCCATAATCTACTTTTTTAAGTCCTCAAACAACAGTGTCAAGTGATTTTTCTTGATTTCTGGAATTTCGTTGTATCTGTTTCCGAAATAGTCTCTGAAACCATCCTTGTATTGTTTGAGGTTGAAAGGACGGCAGATCAGATGTCTTCCAGAGCGAGTAGGCATTACAAATACGACTTTCTCGTCATAGCGTGAATCCATACCATTGATATAGTTCCGCAAGTCGTTTATGTCATCTTCAGATACCCAACCATCAACGTCAATAACCCACATGCTATTATTGTGGTCAGCGAATTTACCAGAACACGACTCAAAGATAGAATAGAACTTTTTAAAATCATGTGCGGCAATTCTGCGAGCCGATTCCGCAAGAGTGTCGAGAGCGACCTGAGACATCAATTTATAATTGATAGAGCAATAAGCCCGCAAGTTCAACAGTCTGCAGATTTCCTTTATTTCCTGCTCGTAGCGGTAAATGTCTTTCCACGAATAAATGTAGTAGTTTCTAAAATGATAGTTGGCTGCTGGCAGGTCTGGATTGTCTTTGCCACGACGTATCAGTTCCACGACATAGTATTTGTCGAGATTGCCATGGTCGTTGTTGACTGGCAGTCCACCATTCATATTGATTAGCTGTTTGTAATTCTCAAAATTGTCAGTCATAATCTTTACCTGTTTAACTGCTTCATCATTGCGTCTGCAATTTCAAAGGCGCGTTTTGCCAATCTTTCGCTGGCAATGCCACCACGTAGTAAGAGAGACTGCATTGCTGCCTTTGCAAACTCTACTCTGTCATTATGGGACTCGTCTGGTATGATTTCTACCTCATTGATCTTATATGCAATACCATAATGATCTGACGTACCAGGACGATGCACCACAACTAAAGAGTTGGGTGCAAAGTCCATGATTTCATTTGTATCAATTATTCTTACCTTGGCCATAACTTATTCATCTTCATCTTCATCGTTCTCGGCCTCCAGCATCTTCTCCAAGTCTTCGATAGACTTCTTCTCCAGTGCTTCGTCCTGCTTGCGGGCGATAATCTCAAGAAGTTTCTTGTTGTTTGCCTTTGCCTCGGCTTTCTTCTGTGCCTTTTCCTCGGCAGACTTCTTCGTGAGATAGATGTCTTTGAGGATTTCAAAGCGCAGTTCATCGTCGGTTGCCTTAGTTTTTGCAGGGGCATCGAGGAACGAAAGTTCAGAGTCGTTGATCTCGCCGGAAGATTTCTTTGCGGTATTTCTGGCTACGATAACCAAGTGCCGGATTTCCTCTTTCGACAAATCCCAGAGTTGTTCAACTGAAAGAACACCGCGATTGGTGTTGAAACGTAGTTTCTTTTTGCTTGCTTTTTTGAAAATTTCCATAATTCTAAAAGTTTTGAGGGTTAATAAAATATCAATCTATGTATTCGTAATGAACAATGTAGTCCCAAGAACCATCATTATTGCATGTAAGAGAGTACCAACCTCCACAAACGATTTCCATTGTATCATTAAAATTTTTAGATGCACGATAATCTGTTGTGTATGCCTTTTTTTCTCGTTTTGCATCTTTGAGATTGTTCCTACAAAACTCCAGTAGAGTTTGTTCATCAGCATCTTCAACTTTAAGTTTCCAATGGTAGATATGGTCTGCGTATGGTTTTTTCTGCATACCATTATCTAATTGCTCAATATCTTTTATTTTCATTTTCTTAATCACTTTCTGATTAGAATTGAACTTTGATTACTCGCTTATGAGTGCCTTGCAGACGCAGCACAACCTCGTCGCGGACAGTGGCATTGAATCCAAGTCCAGACAGTTGCTTGTCTGTTGACTCAACCTTCAGAGTAGTACCAAGCACTTCCATCACCTTACGGTGTTCGAGCAATTCAGGACGCAGGAACTCGTTATGGAAGCCTCTGATTGACTCAGGCGACTTTGCACCGTCGAGCATGAAGAAGTAGTGCTTGTTACCTACACAGCCATCCCAATGATTCGGAGAGAGGCAAACCAAGTTGACCTTATGGAACATATTGGTTTCGAGTCCGTAAATCTCCTTAGAGGTGGCGTTGCTGTCAACCAGATACTTCGACTGGTCAATGTGGTCGATTGCGCCGTTCTTGATATGGACGGTTGCGATGTCAACAGGACGCATAATCTCATGGTCAACGACATAGGTAAACACCTCGTCACCATAGGCTATTTCAGCTTTTGCGCCGCTGTTACGACCACCATCATAATTTTTGATGAAGAAGCGGTATGCACCATCTTTTATACGATTTGGTTCATCCCAGAAGATGTTTTCAACACCTGTATGTCTTGGTGCAATCATATCAACATCAAGCATACCGCCGCATAATGGTGTCTTATATCCTTTGTATGAGGCGTAGTAGATTTCAGTGCCATTCGGCTCAATGGCATGAGCGTCGAGGTCAACGATAGAACGTCCATCCTCATTCCACATGATAGAGAAACGGAAGAAAGCGTCAACGAAACCGCCTGCTGCCTTTACAGCCTCCTTGATTTCGGACTTTCCTGCAAGATTGCCGTTGTACGTCCAACCGAAGTTGTTACCCCATTTGAAAATAGGCTTGCTTTCTTTGTTGACGGGCGTTGTCAGTGTGACAAAGTTGTTTTGGTGAGAGTTAAGGAGGAAGACCTCCACAGAAGAACAACCAGGCAAGATGTCTCGCATGAACTTCTCAATGGTCACAACTTCCACACCATCGAACTCGCTTCGCTTGTGACGTGTCGCTGTCGGCTTCAGACCATCGAGGATAGAAACTGGCTTAATTGTCCCGTCACCAACATTGGCATGAAGAATGTCGCAGACACGTATATCTTCCATCGTAGCGCAGCGACGGTTGAAACTTTCTTCATAGCCGTTTTCAGCGAGGAAAGCCTTTGCGTTGTCAATCATCTGGCGTGTGATAGGTGCAGTGGCTTTCATGTAGTTCTTTGGGTCGATGCGAAAGTTCCAGTCCTGACAAGCATCGTTCAACTCCTTACCCTCTGACAACTCTACGCAAAGAGTACCAATAAGCTCGTTCCTGAAACGTGCAAGATTGTACTTGTACGACTTAACCCAGCACCAGTTATCCTTCTCTGCTGCTGAAAGAGAGTTGTATTGTCTGGAGAGATTCAGAAACTCCACAACCTTATACTTATGTGTCTCACCATTCAGAAGAGAACCTTGGTCAATGAGGTCAATAACCAGTTGTAGCGTATCGGCAGGAATCTCGTCGAGCGCACGTTTGAAGATTTTCTTGTCTTCGCGCAAACGTGCCTGCACAGCATCAACAGTCTCGTTACCGAAGTGGATAAATTCTCGCGGAACATTAACGCAGAAATGAATGAAAGTTCTGGTCTCGTTAGGCTTAACAACACCAAACTTCTCTGCCTCTTCTTTCGTGTAACGCTTCACGGTATGGTCGAGGTTGAGCGCAAACATGGCATCATTCTTGGTGCAACGTGCATAGACAGCATTATAGAGATAGTTGAAAGTCTCTACAAACACATCTTCGATAGGTGCAGACTTCAGCAGTTCTGACATGAGACGGAAAGATTCATGATACTCGTCTGTTGTCTCACCATCGAACATTGTCATGATAGAGTTGTCTTCTGCAATGGCAACGATATTGCCATAACGGTGGAAGAAGTGCTTACACTGGTTACAGTTATGCACAGAAGATTCTGGGTCACGGAAGATTGGGTCTTCACCGAAACCTCTCATGTAGGCTTCCCAAATCTGGTCGCCTGTAACTTTACTACGGAAGAGTTTGCCGGTGGCACACATCTTCGCAAACTGCTCTTGCAACATCTTTGATTCTAAATGTTCCATATCTTTTTATTGTTTAGGAGTTTATTTTGACTTATGATCGTATTGTTTTATCATCCTTGTGTTCAAGAATGTACTTCTTATCATCCTCAGAGACATTGTATGCTTTTTCGAGGAATTTCATTGCAATACTTTCGTTATTCTCAGCAACAGGAAGGTAGTCATAGACAAACAGACGAGTCAAGCGGCTTTTGCGATTGAAATCTTCAACGACTTCTTCTACCTTTTCGTCGATGAAGTTTGTTACCTCATTCGCTTCAGCCAAAGCCTTCTTGTATTTCTCAAGTTCTTGGTTGTAACTTTCCATTGCCTTATTGAATCCCTTGATGCGATTCTTCTCACTCTCAAACTTCTCTTTGCTGAAGATTAACTCAGAACTGATATTAAGAGAAGGCTCTTTTCCTTGCCAGTCTAACGGAAGACCTCTCTGGAGATAGTTTATCGAATAACTGAATGAACCGTCATTAGTTTTGTGGCAGATACCCTTTGCTTTCTTGATCAGAACAACAAAGTCTCTTGCGTCTTCAATACCTTCAAAGCAGAGTCCACCCCATTTATCAGAAATACCGTCAATGGTATAGACCGTCATGTCAGGCTCTACCTTCTCATTCTCAGGCTTCTTTGGTTCAACGGGGAACTTTACTCCATCCTGTGCCAACGCTAACTTTTTATACAGATCAATGTCTGAGGAAGTCAGGTTGTAAATTTCTTCGTTTGTTAGTTTTGAAAATTCTTTCATAATCTTTTATTGTTTAGGAGAGTTAAATAAATCATATTCTTGTAACTTAGCAATCTTTTTTTTCAAATCCCAGAGTCGCATACAACCAAGGTGAGCAAGTTTTAGTTGTTCCTGGTCTGTGAGTTTACGCGCTGCCTTACGCCGTCCTGCATAAGCAATGAAGTCAATGCCAATCCATTCACATTCGTTGCCTTCTAGGTCATGGTTGTCGTAAGTGATAAGTCCTGCATTTGTCGGAACACCATCTTTGATGCTTGTGATTTTGTAGTTACGCCACTTGCATTCAAAAGGTTCTACGACGTACAGAGCATCCATAACTCTGTATGCAATGGACTTCGGCACACAATAATAGAAGTAGGCGACGCGAGGATCATCATGCTTGTGGTCTTTCTTGAAGTCTTTGCGAAAGTCTTCCCATGACCGTTTGATTTCGACCTCAGTCAGATAACCAGACTTAGACAGAGAAACAAAGTCAGCCTCATACTCAAGCAGCCCCCATGAAACATTAGGAACTACTATGTTGCGTCTGAGATTGAACTGGTCAATATGTGCCAGACGTGACTGTATCTGTTCTATTGTCAAGTTAGTATCTAACATTCTTTTATTGCTTTAAGTATTCTTTCTTTGACCTGAGCAGGGGAGAGATTGTATATGTTCCCGTGAGTGATCGACCAATTCTGCTTTAGTTTCTTGTCGAAGCAGATTATCTTTAACTTCGTGTACGGGATATTCTTCTTGTATTTCCCGTTTTCATCCTTTGTTGGAGTAGTTCTTTGTGGAAATGTCTCCAACACTAGTCTTACAAGTTCGTCAGGAGTGGTATCGTCTATCTCTATCTGTTCCATAACGTTCTTCCGCTCACACAGGATCTTGTAGAATCTATTAGGTCGTACTCTCATATTTAATAAAAATGAGGGCAAAGGATTCAGCAGTATATTGTGGAACTCTACTACCTCTTCCAATGTCCTCAATATTTCTTTGTTACTATCCCAGAGTTCCACCTATGGGAATTGATTCTGGTTGCGAAGGTACGAATAAAAGATTCTTTGTTGTGTAAACTATTTTTATTTTATATTTTATTTTTATGGATATTTGTGGATATTTGTGGAAACTTTATAATTTATATTTTTTTTAATTTACGCTATTTTGTAAGTCATTGATTTTCTGGTGTATTAAAATATTGGCAAATATTGGCAAATATTGAACAAAATGTAGGTTAAAGTTTAAGATTTCCAATTTTAATCTTTGCAAGTGTCAGGAAATAGGAATATCTTTGTAGCCGTAATCGCCCATTCGCGGTTTGCAGACATCAATGGAATATCAAGGCTTCGGCACAAGATAGACAGATACCCTTGCAGAATGACGAATGGCTTTTGCAGGGGTGTCTTTTTTATGGCATTTCCGATTTGCAGTAAGAGACGGCTAAATACACCACGTACTGCATCTTATCAAGTGGGGGCGCAAGGAAAAAGGTGAGACCTAAGTCTGGGCAACCTGCGCGGCAGTGACAAATACTGAAAAGCCAGACAGCAAGTGCGAGATTGTGTCCTCGTAACTGCCGAAGACAAGGGTGTGATTCGCTCAGCCGAAATCTTTGGAGAGTCACTGCAAGGGGAAACCCCTGTGGGTAGGGGAAACCCTCTCTCCTTCAGATGCTCAAACGCTAACCGTTGTTAATAGTAAGTAAAAATAATATATAATATAGGCGAATTAAAAAGTTTGAGAATATGCGTTATAACGAAGATTTCTACGTTGAAGATGTGAGAAAAAAGTACGAGTCCTCAAAAAAATGGGTTGAAGAGCATCCTAATTGTATAGGTAAAATATGGAATCCGTTTACTTTTTCGGATATTCAAGTATATACAGATGTGGAGTCGTTTGAAAGTATATATAGTCATGTTTACGAATATTCATACAAAGAATTGGGTTATAAATATGCAAAATGGATTGAAGACACCAAATTAAAACTTATGAGAGAAAGGACACCTTCAGAGTTGGAATTTTCTCAAATTATTCGTCAGTCAAACACAACGGTTATAGAACAGCCTTATTTCAAAATTAACGACAAAGGGTATTTTCTTGATTTCTATTTGCCAGATTACGGACTTGCGTTTGAATTGAATGGTAAGATTCATAGAGGGTTTGATAACGAGTATTACGATAAAGAGCGAGATTATGCTTTTCATTCTATAGGAATTAAGACAATAAGGTTGTCAAACCTTGATATAAAGTGCGATAATTTAAAAGAGAAGATTAACGAATGGGCAAACAAAGCCCTGTCAGGTGATTTCGATCCGTCATTATATTATAAGCGTCCAAATGCTAACAAATTTGATGGGAAGGACACTACTTTCCAAGGTTTGCACAAGAGGATAAATAAGATTCTTTCTAAACCAAATTATAAAAACAAAACAGTCCTTATAGAAACGAATCACACTTATCTTTGTAAAGTCCTTGAGAATAAACGATATGATACGGATTATTTGTCAAACAAACAACTTGTGGACGAATATTTTGATATAGTCGAAAAAAGTAACATAAGCGTCCGTACATATTTCATAGGCAACATGAAGAATATGGGACGTTCACGATTTATGGAATGGGTTGAGCATAATAATGCTGCTGTTGGTCGAAGAATTGACAAGGTTATACGAGTTTTAGACAAAACAATCTCTGGGAATCTTGAATATGAAGATATGGACTTTCATAAACTTCAATATAGGACTGAAAAATCAGATAAAGGTTATACTTTTTCGTGTGGTACTCCATGTTATTATGGTATGTTTATTCCATATAAGAAAGAAGATGCCAGAAAGAGGAAATACAGAACTGCTCCTGTTATTATTGGAAGTTCCTATTGTACTATTTGCCATTTCTGTAAAGGAAATAACAGAGAGAATGGTATAGTAAAATGTGTCGGTTTTACAAATAAAGGTACAAAGAATATCTTAGATAATGTTGAGTTGAAGGATTTTTGTAATGAAAAAGACAGGTTTGATTACAAAACTTTAATGGAGTTTAAAGAAACTCCGTTATATGCTCAGATAAAAAAACATGTTCGTGATCATACAAAATTCTGAAATGCTGATAGTTACGCGTACATGCAATAAAAGATTGATATTGATGATAATGAACAAACGAATAAATGTATTATGACAAACAAAGGGAAGTTGGAGGCACTGAAAGCTTTTCTGATTGAAAACAAAATTGAGTTTGTGGAAAACTACAAGTCGAGGTCGAAGCACGTCGTTTTTGACCTGAGAATCGCTTCGCCACTTATTGCTGTCTTGATCAGTAATAATCTGGATAGTGAGACATACAGGAAGATACGGAAAGGTTATGCTCCATTACTCATCCGTGACAACGAGACGGTGGAGTTTGTCATTGAGAAGATGAAGAACTGCATCGTAGAACGTATGCTGCTGGAGCAGAAGAGAATGGAGAGAGAAGCAAGGAAAGAGGAGGCTCGCCGTGTCGCTGCTGAATGTGAACGCAGGCATCAAGAGAAATTGGCACGTAAGGCTGCTGCTAAGAAGCCAAAGCGTAAGCGCATGAGGATTGTTCGGTATGAGAAAGTTGAACCAATAAAAAAGGGAGCGTGAGGATTTTGAAGTAAAAGGACTATGAAACATAGAGATTAAAGCTTATGGAATTGACATACAATGACGTATATTGCCACACAAATACATGGTGGTGGGGAGTGTCTGTTGACATTGTAAAGAAAAATGGCACAGCAATGGTGTGTATCAAGTTTGATAAGAATAGTTTTCCCAAGACTGCTTACATTTGCGACCTTTCAGTTCTTGATACAGAACGTAAGAAAGGAATTGGTGGAGAAATGATGCAGCACGCTTTTGCTGTGTGCCGTAAGTATAACATGACTTTCGCCCGCCTACACGTAGACGTTAAGGAAATTTGGCTACGTGAATGGTATGAGCGACTTGGGTTTAAGGAATTATCGAGAGACGAAAACGAGACTGAAATGATAAAGGAATTATGAGAAAGTTGATTCAATCAAAAAATAAGAATAAATAAAAACGGATTATTTACGATGAAGAGTTATTTGAACTTACTCGAAAAGATTCTGAATGATGGTGTCAAGAAGGAAGACCGCACAGGCACTGGTACGTTGAGCATCTTCGGCCACCAGATGCGTTTCGACCTCTCAGAAGGCTTTCCGCTGCTGACTACGAAGAAACTCCATACAAAGTCTATAATTTATGAACTGTTGTGGTTTCTCAAAGGTGATACCAATGTCAGGTACTTACAGGAGCATGGTGTCAGAATATGGAATGAGTGGGCTGACGAGAATGGCGATCTTGGTCCCGTGTACGGACATCAATGGAGGTCATGGCCTGACTATGACGGTGGTGTAATCGACCAGATTGAGTATGTGCTGAACCAAATCCGCACAAATCCAAATTCCAGACGGATGATAGTCAGTGCTTGGAATGTCGCAGAGGTGAACAAGATGGCATTACCACCGTGTCACACCCTTTTTCAGTTCTATGTCGTTAATGGAAAGCTGTCTCTGCAACTCTATCAAAGAAGTGCTGACACATTCCTTGGCGTACCGTTTAATATCGCCTCATACGCCCTGCTATGTATGATGATGGCACAGGTTACGGGCTTAGAACCAGGCGAGTTTATTCATACGACTGGTGACACACACCTATATCTGAACCACATTGAACAAGCAAGGCTGCAACTGTCACGCGAACCACGTCCGTTACCGACGATGAAGCTCAACCCAGACGTAAAAAGCCTGTATGACTTCAAGTTTGAGGACTTTGTTCTGGAGAACTATGATCCATGGCCGCATATCAAGGCAGACGTTAGCGTATGAAGTGCCACTACGAGAATATCAAAGGTGTTGGTAAGGTGCTGATACCGGGCTGCATGGCTGTTGCAGTGTCAAATGACATTGATATGTGTACTTGTAGCCCCACAACGATACGTCAATTTGAGACATCTACATATAAGAAGTACGTGGAAAAGCTGATAAAGCGTATTCGTGAACTTGAGGAGGAAAACGACTTCTACGCAAAAGTTCTTGAAGAGAACGAGATAAAGAATCCATATACAAGAAAGAGAGCGAGTAGGAAATGACCTACCCGCTCTTCTTACTTTATCAGTGATTTCATTTCTTCTGCAACAGTCCTCTTGAGAATCGAAGCATAAACTTGTTCTGTAATCTTAGTGCTGGAGTGCCCAAGAATCTTTGCAACGGTCTCTATTCTTATACCACTATTAAGAAACATCATTGCCGCAGTGTGCCTTCCCCAATGGCTGCTGACGGGTTTATCTATTCCAGCAACCTTAACCACTTCTTTCAGTCGGTTATTGAACTGTTGATTGGAGTATTTTGGCATATTGTAGTTGTACTTATCAAGTAGTGCCTGTATCTGTGGAAGAACGAGCACAATATATTCATTGCCTGTCTTCATGCGCTTTCCATACAGATACGTGTAGTCACCTTCCTTTTCTATTTTCTCTGGTGAGAAATCCATCATATCTGAGAAAGCAAGACCTGAATAACACATAAATATAAATAGGTCACGCACGCGCGCAAGAGAGCCGTTAGGCATTTCTGCCTGCTCAATCTTATGTACTTCTTCCACAGAAAGCCATCTGACGTTCTGGTATTCACCACGTCTAACCTTAATACCAATAGACGGGTCGCTATCTATTATGTCATGCTCTATGGCATCATGTATGTATGTACGCAGAATCTTCATATATCCCCATGCGGTAGAATCTGACATCAATACTTTCTTCTCATGTCCGTCTTTGTCTATTTTCGTTATCTCTCTACCTAATAGCCAGTCGTAATATGAAGCAATATTCTGTTTTGTAAGTTCACTGAAGGTTGTAATCTTGCCGTATTCATTTAATAATGACAATATCTTTCTGTGAGACTTCTTTGTTGACTCACGTAGGTCTGTACGCTCTTCAATACGCTTGTAGATATAGTCTATGAAAGTAATATGTTTAGTGTTAACCGAGTCCAGGAAATGGGAAAATGAATCCCAATCAAATGCTATTTGCTTTTTAATTAGGTCTTGAATATAGTTGTCGATGATTATTTTAAAGGATTCTATGCGATCATTGAGAGTGATTGAGTCGTTTCTTCCAACCACATGAGATCGCTCGTTCCATTCACCTTTATAGACCTTAACGCCTGTGGTGATGTACTTCTTCTTACCTGATAGCAGAACCTCTACTTGTATGAGTGCTGCTTTCCTCTTTGTTGCCGTGTTCTTTCGGTCGAACACAAACCTTGTTGTTGGGTACTTCATAATGCTGTTGTTTTTAATAAGCGGTAGAATCCCTTTTTATATCAGCGAGATTATTTCTTCTATGTGGTAGAATGTCAGGTGGAATATTGGTAGAACGTTTTGTAAAAACACTGCTTAATATCCGCAAATATCCGCAAGTTTATTCTACTGTTTAGCATTCACTTTTCTTCTATTCTATATCGTAACTTACTGATTTTCAACTAAAAATGGGACCCTCTACGAATCCCATTTTGTGATTCCGTTGGGACTACACTTGTGTTTGCTAATTACCTGATTATTATATACTTATAAATATATTATTTTTAGCTGGTAGAATTTTGGTATATTTATTCTACTCAAAATACTTTTTAAATCCTAACCTAAATATTTTTAAAGACCATATCAATGATTTTATTGAAGCGTTCTTTGCTGTTGTTAATTATCTGATCGTTTTTACTAATAAGCATCTGGTACATAGCTGTTTGTTCTCTGTGTAAAGCAATAAGTTGTTTGACAAGAGAAATTAACTGTTCCTTTGTGAGCATTGAGAGAGATTCATCAGAAACATCGTTTAGGTTTCTTTTTTCTTTTTTATTATCTTTCAAGTTTATTTCGTTTAGAGTCTTCAGCATATCGCCTTTTTCTTCCCAAATCCAATACGGCGATATAGTATTATTAAATGTAGCGCAGAAGTCTTTTACGAACTTCCACGTAAGATATCTTACATCACCACTCAATGCTGAACTAACATTGTTTTTGTGGCGATTCATTTTCTCTGATATATCTTTAATTGTTGCTTTTCCATCAACAAGACCAAGCGATATTAGATATGAAACCGCCTCTTCTAATCTTAATACTTTTTCCCCTTTTTTCATACGCTAAGTGTTAAAATTGTGTTAAATACGATATAATACGATTATTATACGAATAAATACGTTATCTTTGCACCGAGTTAGTAAAAACAAAGGTGCTGGCTCCCACGGTCAGAACAACCGTAGATGACATTTGGCGATGCAAATATACGATAAAAACGTGGGAGTTCCAAACTTTTTAAATATTATTTAAGTAAAAACAAGTAGAATAACGTAAAAATGGTTGCAGACAAAATTTCAACGAATGACATTCAGAGTATCGGTACAGGTGGTGTACTCGAAGTTACTCTTCCTGACTACAAGGCTTGTATGTCTGCGAAGAACATGGTGACATACACAAAGAATATGTACCCGCGAGAAGATGGTATGACCTATACATGCAGTATCAACCGTGATACACATACCATTACTATTAAGGTTGTGTCTCCTGAAGATATGAACAGAAAGTAAAAAATATAGGAGGATTAGTTATGACTGAGTATGAAATGCAGAAGATTGCGAAGATGCAGGCATCGTTTCTGGTAGAGGCGTTGAAGAAAGACGATGAACTACTAGACTTGATGTTTCCTCCCAAGTATATGAATATACAGGAGGCTGCTGCATATATGCGTACAACAGTCGGTACTATATATCAGAAGACTAACGAGATTCCGCATACAAAAGTCGGACGTAGCCTTATTTTCTCAGAAAGGGCTTTGTCACGGTATATGGAGCGGAATGGTCGTATCAGTAATGATAATGATGAATTGAGTAATATTGTTAAGTTGAAGCCGCTAAAAGTGGCTGCAGGCTGACCTATAAACAATAAAGGTTGGTAAAACGATCTATAACACGCCTAACTGGGCATTGAGACAGCATAGTCTCTTTGACGCGGCAACAGCGTCTGGGAAGAACGGGTTCTATGTGGACTTAGGGAGTACCAATGTTGCGGTAGGAAGAAAACCTACCATACCTACTAATAGGAAAAATTGAAGGCTAAATACGAATTTTAGCCGTGAGGTATGTCCTCTATAAAAGAAACTGGCAACGCAGTTCGCGGCAAATACAGTCCATAGCTCAGTTGGTAGAGCACAACACTTTTAATGTTGGGGTCGTTTGTTCGAGTCAGACTGGACTGGCACAGGTTTTATTCATAAATATTTTATAAAAACTTGCCATCATCGACTTGTGAAAGCCGTAGGCAGTAATTAACAAAGCTGTTTCTATACATAATTAAACCTATCGCCATCCCCTTGTGAAAGTCGATGGCTTTTTGAAAGAATCCTCCTTTCATTTTATATAGAGGTGTTGTTCGGTATGTCCGTTAAAAACTCCTGCTTTACAATTACTCTCTTTTGACTCATAAAATTACAGGTACATAGAGAACTTACCGATGCAGGATGATAGAGAGTGGTCGCGCACCTCCACGGCACCTCACCCCATTGGAGTATTAGGCATTGACTCCAGAAAAAAAATAGATGCCAGAGCCAGTCAGAGAGGATTGGCAAACCGAGGGATGGCAGAGTGACTTAATGCAACTGATTGCTAATCAGTCAAACATGAACAGTGTTTCGGAGGTTTGAATCCTTCTCCCTCGACAAAGCACGTCTGGTTTCGCTACCGTAGATCGTGACAGAGCCTTTCGGTGTTGATAACGTGCTATCTCAGTCATGGGGTGCTTGTTATCCTACCCGTGTCCGACACACCGATTGGCTTTTTTGTAGAAATTTCTTTTCGACGGCATGAAATATACGACGTATTGCCCCCGTAGCAATTCGGTTACGGGGGATTGGAAGAAAATAGTAGATAACAATATATCGTTTTATTTGATTTGTTTTAGTAGGTTTTTTATTTTAGTAGTTTGCGCCCCACAACTTTCATAAGTGTGGGGCTTTTTTTTAGAAGGGTATGGGATATAAGGATCAATTAAAGGAATGGCTTGATAAGCATCCTAATGCAACAGTAGAAGAGGCTATTGAGGCTGGCTACTGGATATGCTGTGATAATTGGTGCAAACAACGACGATAATTATATCAGATATGGAAAAAACTTATATTGGAATTGACCCCGGCGTTAAGGGGTTCGTCACGGCAATGTTCCCTAACGGAAACTTTGAGTTCTATAGTATAGACGAGAATGACGATTTGGACTTGCACAGAATCTTCAAGAGTATCAAAGAACGGTCATGGCAGGTGACTGCAGTCTTAGAAGACGTTCACGCCATCTTTGGCTCTTCTGCTAAGAGTACGTTCAACTTCGGTGAAATCAAAGGCATCCTCAAAGGCTTGCTTGTAGCCAACGAGATTCCATATACCCTGATTCAGCCTAAACAATGGCAGCAGGAAATTTGGAACAATCAGGATATGATAGTTTCCTACAAGACCATCAACAAGTCTGACGGTACAGAGCAGAAGCGAAAGATAGTTGATACCAAGTCCACATCAATCAATGCCGCCCGCAGACTTTTCCCGAATATAGACTTACGCAGAAATGAGCGTTGTAAGACTATAGACGATAACAAAGTTGACAGTTTGCTCATGGCAGAATATGCACGAAGAAAGAATCTCTGAAGACTCCTTTTTTTACTACATAAGTGTTAATATTTAGGTTGTTACATTTTGTAACGGATGTCGGATTGGTCGTGAGATTAGTCCGACTTTTTTTAGAATGATTAATATATTATAATATGAAAGAGTTAGTTAAAATACAGACAGAGTTGAAAGCGAACAAGGATTTGTTTAATCTTTTTGGTGGATATGGGTATCGCTCTGCTGAGAGTATTCTTGAAGCACTGAAGCCGTTGCTTAAGGAAACCAACTGTACGTTAATCACAACCGATGAGATTGTGATGTATGGTGATCGCTTCTACGTTAAGTCTACTTCAACGATTAAGAATCAGAACGGAGAAAGCGAGAGCGCATCTTCATTTTCCCGTGAGCCTCTATCCAAGAAAGGAATGGATGAATCTCAACTGACTGGTGCAGCATCTTCTTACGCTCGAAAGTATGCACTTTGTGGCTTGCTTGCGATTGATGACCGTAGGGATTCCGATACGATTAATAACGGACAGAGCCAGATTCCAGAGGCTAAGTTGAAGAGTGAATTTGTTCAAGCCAAGAAGAAACTTGATGGTTGTAAGACCAAACAAGAGGTCGTCACTCTGAATGAAAAGTACGAAGACCTATGGGGTTATGAGCCATACGTTCAGTATCGTGATGTTAAATACAATTTAGTACCATAATATGAATGATTTCCAGAGAACAGATGAATGGTATCTGGCTCGTAAGGGAATGCTTACAGCTAGTGAGATTGTGAATATCCTCGTCAAAGGACGTGGCAAGGATGAGGTGTTTGGCAAGACAGCCCTGACATATCTCAATGAGAAGGTGGCAGAGCGTTTCATGGAAGATGAAATGTTCATTTACTACATGACCGACGTAAAGAAGTCTTCACCTGCAATGAGGTGGGGAACGGAGTACGAGGACACTGCAAGGCAGCAGTACGAGATATACACCAAGAGACGTGTGATGGACTGTCCTTTTACACCGCTCAAAGGATATGAGGATTATGTTGGTGGCTCTCCAGACGGTCGTCTTTCGACATTGGACGGCATTATAGAAATAAAATGTCCCTATAATCCGGCAGTTCATCTTGAACATACTACATGGGACACGCCAGAAAAACTAAAGGCAGGAAATCTCACCTATTATTCGCAAGTCTGCTTGAATATGATGATAACTGGTGCAAAGTATTGTGATTTTATCAGTTATTCGCCAATGTTTAGGCATGGTCTTGACCTCTCGATTTTACGTATTCCTGCTGACGAGGAATTTCAGGCTTTACTCCTTGAAAGGCTTGATTTGGCAGTATCATATATGAAGAATCAGATAGCAGAGATTTCTAAACTTCAAACAAATGAAGATTAATCTTGTTTGTACCTCAGAGGGATTTAAGCCTGCGTCTGATGAAGATTATGAGTTGAAGAAGACGATAAAGAACGGAACGGTATGCGAATGTACGATCAATGAATATAGGAATTACAAGTTTCTCAGAAAGTATTTCTCGCTTATCAATTGCGCATGGGAATATCTTACTGAGGAACAGCAGAGATTCTTCTACGACAACAAGGATAGTTTCAGAAAGACGGTCGAGGTCTCAGCAGGTCATTGTGAACCTGTCTATAACAGAACCCGTAACGAATGGATGGATGTGCCAAAGTCAATCGCTTTCGACAAATTGACAGAATCTGAGTTTTCTGTTCTCTATGAGAGAGTGAAAGATGTACTTTACAATATTTTCCTTACGAATATTAATCGTAAGGAATTTGAAAATGAACTTAGATATTTTTAACAGATTAAAATATTGAATTATGGAAGTTATTATGCAAGGCGTAATTATCGCCGTCCTGCCCGCTGAACAGGGAATAAGTCAGCGTACTCAGCAAACTTGGGTTTCTCAAAACTATGTATTGTGTCATGAACAAGGGCAATACCCACGTAACGTCTGCTTCCGAGTATTCGGTCAAGAAAAGATTCAGCAGATGGCAATACGTCAGGGTGAGTTTTTGACTGTTCATCTGAATATTGATGCAAAGGAAAGCAGGAATAAGGCTGGTCAGTATTTCAATAGTATTGATTGTTGGAAGGTCGAGCGTCAGACACAGCAGGTTTATGCTTCTCAACCAGGTTATGCACCGCAACCTTCTCCTATCCAAGCTCCGCAGCCTCAGACGCAACAAATAGCACAACCACAAGCACCTTTCCCGCCTGCAGCACAACCACAGGCACCTTTCCCGCCACAGGTTGATCATAACGGTGTTCCAGTTACACAGCAACCGGCATCGCAGTCTAAGGTTTCACAACCTACCCAATCACCATTACCGTTTCCTCCTGCTCAATAAGAGGTGACTATCATGGCTTCCGACACTGAGCCAGTGAATCAGTGCCAACATGGACTGACAACAGACGGATTGCGCATTGCTATGATAGTTAGCAAGAAAGTTGGCCATTAGTATTGCTGACGTTTCACAGTACCGTTAGGGAATTTGGTGTGTTCGATGCCACCACAGTCCTCTATATACGCTCATACCACTGAGCCATGAGGAATGAAGTTCTGATAAGTCTTTTTGAGAGAGGTCGTGAATGTAAGACTTGGCGCACCTTATTCCTCTTTATTAAAGATTAAATATCTTCTTTATTATGAGTATTGGAGAAGAAAGAAAATACTTGGAAGCGAATTACGCTACAACATCTAACAAAGAGCTTTCGCAGAGGCTTGGTATTTCTATTCCATTGGTTCAGAAACGCGCAAGCTATCTTGGACTGAGAAAAGACCCGAAGTATCTGAGTGAGGTGAACAGAAGAAACGGCATATTAACGCAATATGGTCAAGTATAGTTTCTGTCATGGTTGGGTAATTAATCCTGTTGATTTTACAGAGGTTACTTGTCGTAATCGTGAGAAATGTGCGTATTTCGATATTGAGTTTTATAGGAAGCACGAAAATCACCTTGAAGAATTTGAGGAATTGTTTCCTTTTGATCCTTGCGGGTTTTTCTTTCCTAAGCAGGAAGCAAAGAATATAGAAAAAGAAGAAAGATGATTTGGATAAGTCAGCAATTCATAAGAGCGTTTTCGTCTAACGAGCAATTAATTATGCTTCAGTTGTTACTTCATGCTGACCTCCGGGGTATCGTTGAATTTAGCGATAGGGGTATTTCCAAAATAACAGGAATATCATATCAGCAAGTTAGGACGATACACCAGAAATGGTTGGAAGACGGAACGATTACTAACGCAACGACTAACGCACCCATTAACGCAAAACATATTTTTGTAACTATCTGTGATTACGACAGTTATAATGCAATTAACACTTTTTCAAACGCAGTAACCAACGCAGTCACTAACGCATTTAATGAAGATTCAAGAAAAGAGAAAGTTTCCACTCAAACGACCACAATAGAAATAAGTAAAGAAATAGAAGAATTAAAGAAAGAGAATGAAAGATTAAAGGAAGAGCTTGCTAACGCAAGCAAGAAGAAAGAAGAGCATGTATCGGATTTGCATCTGTTTCCAGAAGAGGTCGAATCGGAAAAAAACAAAATTGCTTTTTTCAATTATCAAAAGTTTACTGATTTCTTTAACAACTCTATAAAGACAAATGGATGTAGGATAAAGAAAATTAGAAAAATTGATAACCGTCGTAAGAATGTACTTCATGCAAGAATGATGGATTATGGGTATGACGCGGTATTTGAGGTCGTGCAGAAAGCTACAAAATCGTTATTTCTCAATGGCGGTGGTAAGCAAGGTTGGGTAGCGGATTTTGATTGGCTTTTCGGCCCGGATAATTTTCGGAAGGTAATAGAGGGTAAATATGATGATATTCAGAGTGATTGTTCTGTTTCTCAGGTACAGGAGATGGAACAAAAAATTAACTGGCAATGATTAACAAAACGCAAATATACAAGTGGTGGGACTGCTTCAAGAATGGTGGCGATTTAACTGAGGTTAGGATTCTCAGTGGAAACAAGACGTGGAGCGGCTACTTCCGGTCTGTTGAAAATCTCATAAATTGTATTGAACCGTTTAGTAATTCTCCGCATACACAATTATATTTCACGCTCAATCATATTAAAGAGGATTGTTATAGTAGAACTCAGAGAGAAAAGATAATTCAAATCTATCGAGAGCCTACTACTAGCGACGTGGATATAGACGGAAGAACTTTTGTTCTGATAGACCTAGATCCGAAACGCCCCGCAGGAGTTAGTTCAAGTAATGAGCAATTAACTCATGCGTATCAAAAAGCGATTGATATATATAACTTTTTGAAGCAGCAGGGATTCTATGATCCGATAATTGGTATGTCAGGTAATGGCTATCATCTATATATTCCTTGTTTTATTGGAGTCGAGAGCGAAAAAACTGAAATCGTCAAGAAATTCCTTCAGGTTCTGTCAATGCTTTTTAGCGACGAAAACGTTGAGGTAGACGAGAAGGTCTATAATCTTGCAAGAATCAGTAAACTTCCAGGAACATTAGCATGTAAAGGCGATAATACTCCGGACAGACCTTGGAGACAATCTGAGATAATTCATGTTCCGTCTGATATAAAGCAGACAGACATAGCCTACTTTAAGAAGATTGCGGCTATGTACCCAGAGGAAGATGGAAAGCCTAATCGTTGGAACGGCTATAGTTCTGAGAGTTTTGACCTTGTTGAGTTTCTAAACAAACATAATATAGGATATACCTCGACAAGAGTTTCAGGTGGTACTAAATATATTCTAGATCATTGTCCTTTTAATGAGAACCATAAACATAAGGATGCTGTCATATTTCAAAGGGATAGCGGTGCGATAGGTTTTCTCTGTTTCCACAATTCATGTGCAGGTAAGACTTGGCGTGATGTTCGTTTGCTCTTTGAGCCAGACGCATATAGTCATGACTACATGCCACAGCCTCAGTTCTATAAATCTTCGTATCAGCAGCCTCTTTCGCAGCCATTGGTTCAGCAAGAATCAAAAGGAAAGATATGGTTGAAGATGTCAGACATCAAGCGACCTAAAATAGATATGACCGATTATATTCCTTCAGGCATCCCTTTTATTGATGAAAAGGGACTTGGTTTTAAAAGGGGTGATGTGTCTGTATGGAGTGGGTTCAGAGGTTGCGGTAAGTCATCGCTTCTTAGTATGCTTATCCTTAACGGAGCGCAGAAAGGGTATAAAAGTGCGATGTGGACTGGTGAACTAGTTGGTGAACAATTCAAACAGTGGTTATATCTGCAGGCTGCTGGTAAGCAGTATAACAAAAGATTCGGTCATTCGGACTATTATTACACGCCAGACAACATTGCATCTAAGATCGATCCTTGGATTGACAAATATATATGGCTGTTTAATAATAAATACGGTGATAATTTCAATCAGATTGCAGAAGAATTACGGAAGTTAAAAGATGAAGAGGATTTGGATGAAGCATTCCTTGACAATCTGATGGTGCTGAATTATCGAGATCTCGGTCACGACAAATACGAAAGTCAGGGTGAGTTGTTGCAAAAACTCGAAGACTTGGCAAAGGAACTGCTCATACACATTCATCTTGTAGCGCATCCTAATAAATCTTCAGGCTTTATAAGGATTGACAATATCAGCGGAAGTGGAGATATCAGCAATAAGGCAGATAACGTATTCCTTCTTCATCGTATCAACCAGGATTTCAAGATTAACGCGGGAAACTTTATTAATAAGGTTATCTTTGGTGATATTATGTCAAGTGGTTGCTCTAATGCGATAGAGGTTGCTAAGTTCAGGGCTAAAGGAAGTCTTGTTGGCAATTTTATCAAGATGTATTTTGAGTTTGAGAGCAATCGTTTGAAGAATGATATTGCTGAGAATATAATCTATAACTGGAATGAAAATGTTACAGAAAGTAACTCTCTGTTTTGTGAGGAATCTAATCTTCCTTTTCAGCCACAAGATAACTCAGATTTGCCGTTTTGATTATGATTACAGAAATTTATGTTAAAGGTCGTTGTGACTTTGGAAAAGGCAGATACGCAGTTGTAATTGTCGAATCAGCAACGATTATTCATCAAATATCGCATGTGATTGGGAACTCCTTCAGTTATAACGGTCAGGAGATTCTTGCAGACCAATACAATAGCGAAATCGTTGCCGTATGTTACGGTTTGCAGTGGTGTAAGCAGCACGGCAGTAAAGCCGTAAACATATATGCCAATACGAACATCTGTCAGAAATGGTATTATCGCAAGGAGATTCCTGAAGGGCGTGTTTTGAGGGGGGCGTTTCTCGCCGCTGCTGACGGGATAGATGTATATGCAGACTATATCCCTAAGAATGATACGAAAAACGAGTTCAATATGCTTGTGAATAGACTGGCAGAGAACGCAACATTGTCTTTGTAATATGACTTATGAAATACGATAAAAATAATAAACTTAGGCTATTTGAGATTTGTGCCGGATATGGATCACAGGCTTTGGCTCTTAACAGATTACGGGAGATTTATCCAGATTTCGATTACGAGTTGGTAGGTTGGGCTGAGTTCGATCCAGAAGAAGATGCGAACCCAGACATCAACAAGCAACCTGCAGTAATCGCCCACAAAGTGCTGCATCCTGATAGTGCAGAAAAGAATTGGGGCGACATTACAAAGATAAGGTGGCAGGATTTACCCGACTTTGACCTTCTGAGTTATTCCACGCCTTGCCAGAGTATCAGCCAGGCAGGTTTACAACATGGTTTTACCGAGGGTAGTGGTACACGTTCAAGTATCATCTGGAATGTGCGAGACTGCGTAAAGGCTAAAAGACCAAAGTTTATGATGTTGGAGAACGTGAAGGTTATGGTTAGCAGCAAGTACGTTGGATTGTTCAACGTCTGGCAGCGAGAATTGGAAAAATTAGGATATGCCAATTTCGGTCAAGTGCTGAATGCTAAAGATTTCGGTGTTCCTCAGAATAGAGAACGGATATTCCTTATCAGTATAAGGATTGACGATATAAACGAGATACCAAGGTTCCATTTCCCAAAGCCACAACCTTTGCAGTTATGTCTCGCAGATGTTCTTGAAGAAGAAGTTGACGAGAAGTATTTCCTTAGTGACGAAATGCTTGCAAGGTTTTGTGAGAAAAGTATGGAAGAAGAGACTATGCCAAACATTGATATTGACGCTTTTCCAAATGAAGATGCAGAAATCGACTTTGAGGACTTCTTTGTTGCTCAGTAGGATAAAAGCACAGAATGTTTGTCAAGGTGGTGTTTCCTGTACTCTTAATACGAGATATGAGAATGCGGCTATCAAAGACTATACGACCCTAAAACATTTCCATAAAACCTGTTGTTTATATATATATGAAACAGAATAAGGCGAGGCCTACTCTCTCTACGAAATCGAGATTCCAGAGGAATATTCCGATGCCAACTACAACAGATTGTGTTGCACCTACCATTACGGCAGTCTATGAGGCGATGGGACCTGCTAATATGCTAAGTGTCGGTCATTATCCAAAAATGGGTGTAGGAGTTATATATGAAACGGATTAGTTCTTTCATTCTTGGCTATTCCAGGGACCACAAAGGAAATGTTACAAATTATCATAGGATAGGCATAGCAAACACAATACATAGGTCATCTGGAAGCGGATGTAACACGGATCAGTTTATATCTGTAATTTATGAAACTGAATGAAAAAAACGGGTGGTATTAGGCTTGCAAAGATGATTGCTGACGGAAAGATAAAACGTGGCGGTTTGTTTATTGACACCTACAATCAATCAGTTAGTGAAATAGCAGGAACTATACAGGTTGGTATAGACTTCCGTAATATTTACTATGTCACACAAGTTTATGAGACGAGATAAAGTAAACCGTATAGGTCATTGTTATGATGGGAATCCGCAAGCAGGACGTATATACGACAAATATGGGTTATCACCAACGATTGGTATTTGTGATGGCGGTGGTAGTCAGCCTATTATCTGTATGATTTATGAGACAAGTAGTATATGAAGTTGATTAGTGCAATATCATGTGCGAGTCGTGGACGTTCAAAAGGAGAATGGCATAACAGCGAACACAAGCAGATGCTTGAAATGAACTCTGATAGATTCAGTAATGCCATTAGTACAGTTCAAAAGGATTTTATGGTTGCTTTGTTATATGAAAACGAATAGACCGATAAACATTGATAAAGACGGAAATGCGAGAGCAATAAGAGCTTGCTACGGAAAGTGCGGTTTCGATTCTATTTTTATTCCAACGGGACATGGTATAACAGGTATTATGAGAGTATATGAAACGAATTGACTCCAGAGCCATTATCCGCACAAGAACGGCAGAAGAGCGATTGCGCAGACATCTTCACGGTGAGGACGGTGCAACCTTTTCAAAAGGTAAGTACATGGCTATTGGCGGTCGTACAATGGGAACTATAACAACATTTACGAATAAGGATAATTTGGTAGCAGATATATATGAAACAGAATAGAGATTTTCACAGAGAAGTTCGTGTAGTTTACAGGGCTTGCAGAAGACTATATGGGAAAGAACGGACGCAGGATGAATGTCTGAGGGTGTTCAAGGTCGTTTTCCCTGAACAATACAAGTTAAAGAACGGGACTTCGGAGCGTGATGTGCAATCTGTCCGCAAGAAGATAGCCGACATTGTTCAGTCATGGCATCCGCAAGGAAAACTGAAGGAACTGACAGACCGTATAGACTCCTACCTTGGTATTCCGATGTATGGAAGTGACGAGACATTGATTCAGTTCTATGAAGACATCATGCCAGTCGTGATGCGGATAAGGAAGTTGACTCCAACCGAAACAGGGCGTTTGATGGGGCTGAGAGACGACGAGATACAGAAGATGTATGATGCGGGTCTTTCCAATTCTGTGATGTATAAACTTCATGGCAATAGCATCGTCACCAACGTAATGACGGCTCTTTTTGATAAGATGTTTGTCAATACAGACGAAGAAAAGACGGCAGGGATGCAATTAAGTTTATTCTAAGATATTAAGTATTATGGCACAAGAAACGAAGAAAATAGATGCTAGTATTCTGAATAAACCCCTTGTTGATTGCAATCTGTCGGTGAGGGCGTTGTGTTGTTGCATGTCTGTTGGGATTAAAACGATTGCAGACTTGGTGGCTTATAACAAGATAGATCTTCTTAGGTTCCGTAACTTCGGTAAGAAATCGATCACCGAACTTGATGATTTGCTTTACGATTCAGGTTTGGAATGGGGAACGAACTATATTGTGAATGAAGATGGAAACGTAGTAAAAGCGAGTTAAACCATTTAAAACTATAAATTATGAAGAATCTGTTATTTGACGATTTCAGACAATGGCGTATCTGCCTTTGGTCTGGTGTTTGTAAAGCGGCATGGGGATTGCTTCGGATTGTCACATGCATTTTGTTCGGCATAGCCAGTGTGTTTGTCTATATCTTCAGACAGATAGGTGCTTTCTGTAAGAGAGAGTTTGTAGCCTCGCTGATTATCGGAGTTCTGTTTATTTTGCTTGTGGTTGGTTGGCTGACTACTTTTATGTCAGAACGTGCGCACCGTGTCAATGCGGAAATGCAGCGTGACAGCATTGCAGTGCAGTATCAGAACTTCAAGGAGAAGCATGGCTATGAGTAATCCATTAAATGTTTCTGAGTAAGAATGAGGTATGGCAGTGCAAGGTACTCGTATGAGTGGATTCGCGGACTGTGGTATGTTTACGACCATGAACGTTGCTGTCCTGTGGAGTGCTTTATAAAAAATCGGGAAGAAGCAAGAAAACGTTGCTTTGAGTTGAATGGATGGAATTATAGACCACGGCAAACGGATAAATGAAATGAAAGAAGAATGGAAACCATTGAAAGAAAACCCGGATTATTATGAAATAAGTAATATTGGGCGTATAAGATCAATAGGTATGGTCAATAGGTATGGATTCTACAAAAGACCGAGACCGAGATATCTTTCTTATGTCATTGTAAATGGTGGCTATGTGGCTTGCAAACTTTCTATATCTGGTGAGAGTAAGCGTTTCCTTGTGCATAGATTAGTTGTTTCAAACTTTATTGGTGACATTGGAGATAAAGAAGTAAATCATATAGATGGAAACAAGGCAAACAATTCGGTTGAGAATTTAGAAATATGTACTCGCTCTTATAACATGTGGCACGCTTGGAATGTAATAAAAACGCATCACGGGCTTACAGGAGTGAAAGGAGAGCAAAATGCTTTATCAAGACGAGTCGTGCGTTATGATGCAAATATGCAAAATCCCGTTGTTTATGGAAGTGTTCGGCAGGCTGCAATAGAATTAGGTTACACAAACAGCAGAATATCCCAAGCAGCGAGAAGTGGAAGAAAATATAAAAATTACTATTGGAGTTATAACATTTAATAAAACAAAAATCAGAATTATGTCACATTTATCAAGACGTTACACCGAACATTATTACGTGTATGGTGGAAAAGGTAAGTTGGAGAAGAAAGATGTGTTGCACCTTAATTCTCCGAAGTATATTGAAAGTCAGCAAGCGCGAGGAATTGCCGTACAGCCTTTAGAAATGCCTTATGCGGTATTTCCTTGTCAGCATGAAGAGCGTGGCTTTGTATCTGCGAAAGGTAAGAAGAGCAATCGCACTCATACCCGCTACAAGCGCAGGAACAAGGCTCGTATTAGAGCGAGAAAGTGAAGTAACGATTCTTGCAAATACGCAAGACACCTAACAATTAAAACAAAAAAGAATTATGGCAAATTTAAGAAATCGAAGCGGATTCTGGATTGAAGCCGTTTTAGCGTTTAGTGAGACCAACGAAAAAGGACTTACCAAAGAAGTAAAGGAGAGGTACACCGTAGAGGCTGCATCTTTTATGGATGCGGAAAAGAAGCTCCGTGACGAACTGAACTATGCCAACCGTCCGATTAAGACCGTTGCAGGAATGGTTCGTCCGAAGTATGGTACTATCTGCTTCAGCGACGATGCAACGGCAGAGAGCTTCTACAAGGTGAAAGTAGTGATTACCGAAGAGGTTGAGGTGAAGACCCGCAAGGGCGGTGTACGCACCAAGACAAAGGCTGTGTCGCATTTCCATCTTGTTCAGGCTGCAAGCAACGAAGCCGCCCGCCGTGCTGTTGCCGAGGTCGTTTACAAGGATTCAAACGCCGACTACGAGATTGCCGATGTTGTGAAGACTCGTATTCTTGACGTTCTGGAGAACAATAAGCACCTGAAATCGACTGAGGTTAAAGTGTAATCTCTATATCAAGTCATTTGTTTAATATTGCCCTGCCTCTTCTGAGGTGGGGCTTTATTGTTTTAGGCGATGAAGAAATATGTTATTACGTTGTCACAGGTGTTTCCAGTGACGCATATTCGTAAGGGTGAGCCGACAGGATTCAAGGATAAGTTTCTTGCAGCCATCGGTAAGGCAGATGGTGACTGGCTTAAACTCCATACCATCCGTGCCAACTATGACCTATGGAAGAAACGCTTTGAAGAGATTGAGGCTGGCAGGGCTTGTCTCTGCATCCGGCAATGGAGTGGTAAGCCCTATTGCAGTAAGCAGGTTGAGATTGCCGTGCTGACGAAAGAAGACGGTATCGGCTTGCAGAGAATGACAGTTGCCGGATGCGCAATTATTCATCCGATATATGTTGAAACCTGTTCCGTTTCTGCCGATGTACTTGCACATAACGACGGACTTACTCCTGTTGACTGGCGCAACTGGTTTTCGAGATACGACCTCACAGAGCCGTTAGCAGTTATTCAATTTACCCCTATGCGATATGGAAAATGAAGAATGGAGGGATATAAAAACTTATGAAGGTATTTATCAAGTAAGTAATAAAGGTCGAATACGCTCACTTGACAGATACGGTAAACGTACAGAAAATACCATCCGTAAGTTAAAAGGGCGAATCCTAAAGCCTTTCCCTGTTCAGGCAGGCTATCTTTCTGTATATCTCTGTAACGAATATGGTAAGAAGTCTTTCAAAGTTCACCGTCTTGTTGCTACTGCTTTTCTGTCAAATCCAAAGCAGAAGAATGAGGTAAACCATAAAGATGGTAATAGGCAAAACAATGAAGCTGATAATCTTGAATGGGTGACAAAATCTGAGAATCAGTTACATTCATTCAGAGTGTTGCATAGAACTCCTATAATGTTGGGTAAGTTCAATGAAATGTGTCCTAATTCAAAACCTGTGAATCAATATAGTAAGAATGGTGAACTCATAAAGACTTGGCCATCAACAATGGAAGTGGAACGTACACATGGTTGGTCTGCTTCTAACATTGCAGGTTGTTGCAGAGGCGAACATTTTAGTGCATACGGTTATAAATGGAAATACTTATAAAAATCTTATATAAATGAATAAAGAAGAGATATTAGCAAAGTTCAATGAGAAGTTCGGTACTTCTGTTGATTTGCGTATGCGCAAACTTGAAGAAGAGTTTAACGAACTGAAAGAAGCACATGAGGCAGACCCGTTCAAGAACGACGGTAATCTGAGTGACTTTATCGACGAACTGGCAGACCTTAACGCAGTCCTGTTTCATATTGCAGGTATCTTAGGGCTGAATCAGGATCAACTGTTGGAAATGGCCTATGATAAGGTCAAAGGTCGTGAGAAAGACCCGAACTACAAACGCAAGCATCCTCACGTAAACAGAAGTGAAACATGAGCGGTGGCCATTTCTCTTATAAGCAATATGACATTGGGTATATTGCTGATAGTATCGAACAGGAAGTTATAACGAGTGGTAAGCCTATTCCGAGAAATCTGTGGGAGTCTTGGCAGTTAGAGCAATTCACAGAACACCCCGAAGAGGCTGTGAATTATGCCTATCCCGAACCTGTTTTGAGAAGATTGGAAGAAGCCGTCTATGCTCTAAAACGTGCTCATATATATGCACAGAGAGTTGACTGGCTTTTGTCTGGCGATGATGGTGAGGAATCTTTCGAGGAAAGACTCCAGAAAGAACTCGCGGAACTTGACTCAAAATCGAAGATGGGTGAGAATGGCGTGATGTACTATGTCATTAACAGGGAAAAAGACCCCTATGAAGACGATTAAAACTTACATTTATGTTTGAGAAGACTCTTTACTATGCAGTAAATCGTTTCGGCCAAGGTTGTATCTTCATGGAAAAGCCGAGTCGTGACAACGTGTTTGAGAGATGGGTTGGTGAGTCTCATGGAAGTGTTACACTTACCATTGAAAGAATGACTGCATTGGGATTTGTGTTGCCTAAGATTTCTTGGGGCGACGAACCTGTGGAAATTAAATTTACGTTGGACTATGGCAAAGAATAATTATCTTGTATCTGTCTTTGTTGACGGTCGAAATGTGGATTCGTATTTCTCCGAGAATCTTGATGATTTGGTGACGATAAAAGCTATGCACAAGGGCAGTGAGATCAGCATATTTGACCTTCAGAAGAATGTCAAGATGACAGAAAAGCAGGTTATTGCTGAAATCAATAAGAGTGTTGAGCGTTGGAAGAAATCTATGGAAACCCCTGTTGAGACAAAAACGGGAACTATTGTAAGGAAGAAGAAACGTGAGAAAGTAAATAAGTTCTGGGAGAGACCGGTTCGCTGTGTTGAGACAGGGCAAGTATTTGCAACCATACGCAAATGTAGCAATCACTTCAAGATCTCTTACAAGTCGATATGGAACGCTATCAATAGCGGCAGATCCAGACATGGGCTGCATTTTGAAAGCGTAAAAAAGGATAAAGATAACAAAGAATAAATACATAAAAATGAAAGAAAATCATCTAACATTAAATGATATAAACGTAGGCGATTACGTGCAGCAGTGGCTGGAGATTCCTGGTAAGTGGGGGACTCCCATGTATATAGATGGCGTGTTTGGCGATGGCAGTCTGTATCTGAACTTAGACGGGAACGAGGCTGACCCGTTTGATGCCAATGTGAAAGACGTGTATGACATACCTATTGATTGGGGTATCTTACCGCATTTCGGTTTCTTTGAGGCAGATAGCCATCTGTTTCATTTAGAGAAAGGTGACTGGATAGTTATGGTTCATGTACTGAAGGTTTGCAATACTTTCCATTCAAACGTTATGCTATCAAACAAGAACGGCAAGGCTGTTCTTCTTGGTTGTGTTTACTCTATCCGTGAACTCCAGCATAAGTTCTACGACGAGACGAAACAACCGCTGAAACTTACTTTTGAATAGTTATGAATAAGAAACTTCGATTATTGGTTACGGCAAACTGCCATAACCATTGCCCTCTGTGCTGTAACAATCAGTTCAAGTTTGACGAGATACCTGTTGTTGACAGACTTGACTACGAAGAGATAATGATTACTGGAGGTGAGCCTCTTTTGTACCCCGAAAGACTTGAAAGACTTTGTAAGGGTATTCGAGACGTGACGGAACAGATGGGGTGGACTCCTAAAATCTACATCTATACTGCAAGAGCGAAATGGAATCACATAGAAAGAGTAATCAGGTACTATGCGGACGGCATCGTAGTTGCTCCACACAGCAAAGATGATATCGCTTTCTTCCGTGAGACCAACAATAATCTGCTAAAGCACAAACGCTACGGAAATACTTTTGATTGTAGTTTACGTCTGAAAGTTTTTCCAGAAGTGAAAGATGCTTTGCCTGAGAACTTGAAGTGTTGGCAAGTCCAGGAATGTGATTGGATTGAGAACTGTCCGTTGCCTGAAGGCGAGGATTTCCGTCGTGTTTCAAGTCTATGGACTAAAGATAAATGGTAGGTTATGGGAAAGATAATATATATTTCGTTGCCGATAACCGGGCTTGACTTGCAAAAGCAGATAGCGTATGCAGATAAGGTTGAGAAGACTTTGGGACACTTCTATGACAAGGTTCTGAATCCGTTTAACAATGGTGTCCCGATTGATGCACACCCAAGCGAACACATGAGAGCCGATTTTAAGATGCTTCTTTCAGCCGATTCAATTCTGATGTGCGAGGGTTGGGAGGAAAGTTCTGGCTGTGTGGCTGAGTGGACGGTGGCTAAGTGCTGCCACATGGATATTAAGTACGAGAGTGATACGGCAAAATACTTTAGATAAAAATGGATGAAAGATTAAAAATCATAGACGATCTTTGCGGAAAGAATCTTGATAAGATTCGTGAAATGAACAAAGTTGCAAGTCAGAGCCGACAACCAATGTCGAAATCAGACAGGAAACGTTGCTCTGACCTTCGTAATTCCAATTACCATCTTTGCAGGGCAAGGTATCTCATAGTTCAAACTCTTGCAGAGGTAGAGAATGAAGGTAAGTAACAGTATAGCGATAATTAAAAACATAAAGAATATGGTTTATTTATACATTTGGATAGTATTACAGTTATTGGGTGTTGGTCTCGTATTGGGAAAACACGGTCAGCCAAGAGAAGACTATAACTTTTGGTCTTTCTTTATAGCTTGTCTTATAGAATGGTGGCTTCTTTACAAGGCTGGTTTGTTCGACATCTTAACAAAATGACTATTATGAATAAAGAAGAATATTTGAAATCAAAAAAGGCTCTTGAAGAGGAGTTTGAGGAAAAGAAGAAGCAACTCGTAAGAGAGTTTGCGTTTTCAAACAATCCAGTAAAGATTGGAGATATTATAACAGATTACTACAAGACTATTCGTGTAGAGAAGTTATTGTGTGGTTATCACTTTGGTTCTCCCATGCCTTGTATGTTTTATCGTGGTACTCGTTTAAACAAGAAAGGTGAACCTGCAAAACGTGAAGCAGACGATAACAGAGTATCGCAAACGAATATTAGAGAAATCAACGGCAAACCATACAAATACGAGTTGAAGTAACATTCTTTTTCTAATGTGATATGACAGAAGATTTACAGAAAAAGGTAAATAGGGCAATCCGGCTGCTCCAGTCCGCAAGCAAGGTCGCATCGAAACATGGTCAGCCTCTCGAAATCTGTTATAGTTGTGGTAAAGACTCTGAGGTTATTCTTGAACTCGCTAAGATGGCAGGAATTGAATATAGAGCAATCTATAAAATAACGACGATTGACCCGCCAGGCACTATCAAGCACGCTATTGAAAAGGGTGTTGAATTAATAAGACCAAAAGAGACTTTCTTTCAACTCATTCGGCGTAAAGGCTTACCATCACGTACAGTCCGTTTCTGCTGTCAAGAACTGAAAGAATACAAGATACTCGACTATGCAGTTGTTGGAATCCGTGCCGAAGAATCAGCGAAGCGGAAAGAACTCTATCAAGAGCCTACACAATGCCGTATCTATCAGAATAAAGACGAAGTAGAACAATACCTCCCAATTCTGAATTGGACGAATCAGGACATTGCAGACTTCATTGAAGAAAGAGGTATCAAGTGCCATCCCCTTTACTACGACGAAAACGGACGTTTCGATGTAACCAGGCGGTTAGGCTGTATGTGTTGCCCTCTGGCATCGAAACGGAAACGTATCATTGAGTTTCAGAAGCATCCAGTCATGGTAAGGCAGTACATTCGTAATGCCAGCTTCTATTTTGACAACCATTATAAGAATACGAATAGGGAAGGAAAGACGCTGTTTAACAACGTCTTTGAGTTCTTTACAATGCAAGTATTCACGGAGTCAATGCAGGAGTTCAAAGAGCGTTTCGGCCCCAATCTGTTCGACGATGGGATAGACTGCAAGAAGTTCCTCGAAGATTACTTCAAAGTGAGCCTTGCCGGGCTACATTAGAAAAAGAATGTGATTCTGCAAGGTGATTGTTTACAAGCAATGAAGGATATTCCAGACGGTAGTATAGATATGATTTGCTGTGATCTTCCGTATAATTGCCTACACCGAAATAACCCTCATGCGAACTGGGACGTAATGATTCCCTTTGAACCGTTATGGAAAGAGTATGAGCGCATAATAAAGGATAATGGGGCAATTATCCTCTTTGGTCAAGGAATCTTTACTGCAAAGTTGATATTGTCTAACGAGAAGTTGTTTCGGTACACCTTGGTATGGGATAAACAGAGAGTTACGGCATTCCTCAATGCCAACCGTATGCCTCTGAGGTCTCACGAAGACATTTGCGTATTCTACAAACGTCTTCCTACATACCATCCTCAGTATGTCTATGGTGAACCCAATCACTCACGCGGTAACGGCAAGCACAAACACACTAATTCCTGTTATGGCAAGTACAAACAGGACTACAAAGGCAGAACTTACGATAGTGTGAAGAGGGTGGAATCAACTGTTCCAGAAGGCAAGAAGCATCCGAGAAGTATCATAAGTATCAAGAAAGAACATGAGAGTACGGTTTTCCATCCTACTCAGAAACCGGTAGAATTGATACGGTGGCTGATCCGAACTTATACCGATGAAAATGAAATCGTACTTGATAACTGTTGTGGCTCTGGCACTTTGGGCGTCGCGGCTATTAAGGAGCGAAGAAAGTTTATCTGCATAGAGAAAGACCCAAAGTATTTCGAGGTTGCACAGAAACGGATTAAAGACGAACTGCGGGAACCTACTTTATTTTAAACAATATATAAATATGAATTATAAACGTATATGTACTAATTTTTGCCCATACATGGGCTTTTGCGCAAACAATAATAATGGTGAGTGTAAGGGCTTTTCGCCCATGAACAGTGAATGTCTGGATGATGAAGACTGCGACCCGATGGAAGAAAAGTTAGAACGAATAACATATTAAGTTTATGGCAAAGAGAATGTATAATGTTGGCGACATCTGTAAAGTCACAGGGTCGTGTTACACGGACAAACTTGGTAAGTTTGTGACCATCAAAGAAACCTGTAAGACACAGGCTTTAGTAATCTTTCCAGACGGTAAAGAGGAATGGATGGAATACGATTGTTTGCAACTTTTATCGCATCCCAACGCAACGATACCCATTCCCGCTGAGTTGTACGACAAACTTAGCCGTTTGGGATTGATACCCAACGATGTCAGAGATCATAACGTAGGAAAAAGTGATTATAGCAAGCATCTAATCCAGCCTTGGGCGATATGGATAGACTACGACCTGAATGGATTCGATGCTGACATTGTGAAGAGAGTGCTGAGAGAGAAAGAAGGTGAGAGCAGGGTTATGGACTACAAGAAGATTATTCATATCTGCCAGGAACGAATAAGACAATTAGATCATGAATGAACAGCAAATAAGATGGAGTGAAGAGGAATTGCTTGAGATTGTCCGGGCAGTTCCTCTTTCTGTTTTGAAAGACAACTCGAAGATGCAGAGTTGGTATAAGGATAATGGCTACACCAAAATCGAGTTGGCTGCTATTCTTACAGTCATTGCAACGTCAATGCCTGGTTTCAAGGTTGCAGACCTTTCAGAGAATCGTAAGGAACTTTGGCAGGACATGACCTTCGGTGAACTCTATGACTTCTTCGAGCGGGCACAGGTGCAGTTTGTCATCATCCATCGCTGCAACTATCTTCTGCATAAGTTGATGATTGAGGTGTATAACCTTCTTTACAAAGAGAAACGCCTGAAGTTCATGGTAAAGAAGAATAGCCAAAAAGCAGAAGATCTCTGGGAGAGATATGAGAAGCCACGTTATCAGAGCAAGTCGAAAGATGCATTGTCAACGTTCCTTGCTCACATGAGAATCACAAAAGAGATTCTACAGCCGAGACTTGATAAAGTCTATGAATCAATCAGGGACTATATGATAAATCTTGGCTGGAGAGACGTTGAACTGAAAGCAAGGATTGAATCTGTATTCTTGTTGGCTAAGGTAGCACATCACTCTTTCAATGCGTTTTTTAGAGAGTTTGAAGAGTCTTGTGGGGCAGACTTCTCTCCAATGTTCGCTGATTCTGACCTACATCAGATGGTGAAGTGTTTTGCAATGATGGCTGAGAGTTTAGGTTTTAAGACAGATACGGATGAGTTTGGACTTCCAGACTTAAAAGGTTTCGATTGTGATGCCAATATCCGTGTGAAATGGGCTTGGGAAGACTTCATAAAAGACTTACAGGACAATGACCTCATGGACGAAAGCGCACTCAGAGCCATTGAACTGAATCCTAAGACAAAAGAAGACTATGAGCGTCAACTTGAAGAAGATGCTCAGGAAGAGTTTGATGATGGAATAAAAAAGTTATCTGATAAATTCAAAGTTATAAAACAGAAATGATATGGAAAAGTATGTGATTTTCAGAGAAGACAAGAATAAACATAGTGTCTATCTCTTTGTGAAGAAGTATGTGCATAAGAAATGGTTCAGGAAAGAAAAGATTGAGTATTGCATCTGTGCAGATCAGGCAGATACGTTTGAGTCTGATGTGATGGCAAAAGTCTGTGAGCGGATCAAGAGAGACTATCCCAATGCCGAGATTATATGTGAGGACTATAGTGCTTTCACTGATAAGATGATAAAACACAGGTTCTGGGTTATAGGACGATGGCGCAAGGATTCAACGGAAGAGTTCTACTGTGGCAGTGACCAGAACGGCAAGCCTAAGTACACAACGGACATGAACGATGTTAGGTTTCTCATTGCATATAGTTCGGCGAATGAGACGTTGAATACCATCCGTAAGAGTACACGAGATAGGGCATATACAAGAGTTGTGTTTCTGAGTCTGGAGAACGAGTTGCTTAGTCCGTGCATGATGATTACGTGTACGAGCAAGGGCAGTGGTGTGACGAAGTATTTTTCGCGTGAAGAGGGGAGGCGTTTACGTCTTGTAACTACTTCGCAGGCAGCTACTAAGTTCAACTATGAGGAGGCTTTAACGATGTATGAATATCTGAAGCAGACAAACAAGAACTTTCTTTATGCCGTGATACCTGTTTTCAAGGATAATGTTTCTGCAAAAAACATCGAGCAGTACATGAGAGATCATAAGGTTTCTCGTATAATTGTGATGGACTTGCAGTTGAAGTTTTTGAAATATGCTGAATGTGATAAAAAATAAATTGAAACAAACATGACAAAAGAAGACGCAATTGCCAGACTTAAGGCACTACCTCATGATCCTGAAGAGGCCCATATAGAAGGAGACCAGATACTCTGTGACCTTCTTGTAGATCTTGGTTACAATGAAGTTGTAGAGGAATGGGAAAAGATAGATAAATGGTATGCTTGAATACTAAAAAGAGTTAGAATTATGAAGATACGTGTTACATCATTTACTCCAATGCGAGTTCAGCCTGGAGTGTCGTTTACCTTCTACATTCTTCCAGAGTTCAGTGTATTCTGGCTTGGAGGACTTCAAGTAGTTTATCTCTCATGGTTATTCTTTGAGATTTCATTTAGGTTTAAAAAGTAAAGTAATTATGGAAAGTTTGATTATTGCGATTATTGCGTTTATTTGCGTTGTCGTATCGTGCGGAATTACGATTAATGAGTTAAAAAGGGGTTGGACTGTTATAATCTTAATAGCCTTGTGGAGTACGATATTAGGTTCAGCACTCAACGATTATATCAATAGTAACAAATCTCCGAGGCCTAGAGCAACTGAAGTTTACAAAGACGCAGTGACTCTTAGGACTGATAGTATAATAGTATTTCTAAAGTAAATAGTTATGATTACTGAGGATTTTGTGTCTTTCGAGACAGCGAAGCTATTGAAAGAGAAAGGGTTTGACGAGCTTTGTGCTTTCCAGTATTATACATACTGGGAGGATGGAAAACTGAAAAATTATCTACGTCCTATACGTCTTGATACGATGATTAGTAACTCTCAGGTGATAGGCAGAGATAATGTAACTGCCCCAACCCTACAAATGGTTTGTAAGTGGCTGAGAGAAATACATAATATTGATATATTTCCTTGGAAGATTGGTAAAGGTATTTATTCCTGTGCTATATTTAATTCAAATACTGGTAAAGATTTATCTTCAAATAAAGATTTTCCTTCAGAAAAATATGAAAAAACTGTTGAAGCAGCAATAAAGTATTGTCTTGAACATTTAATTTGAAATGTAAAAAGGTATTATAGACTATGATATTTTTCAATCCTTGGGCATATTATCAGATACATGAGCCTGACAAAATTCCAAACCTAAATCCTCAAGATGATGATGAAGCAAGAGGGTGTGTATGTGGCGTGTGTGGATATATAATAGCATCAGCAATTTTTGTATGGCTTATGCATTTTATATTGGATTTTAAATTAAATGGAATAATAAGTACAGATGTTCATTTTATATTGATACTTATTAATTGTATAATAATTTATCCAATATTAACTATAATTCTTATGAAATTGTCATTTAAGATTGCAGACAAGTTTACATCAAACAAGAAAAAGAAATAACTATGGCAACAATGAAGAAACTTATATTATTATCACTTACAGCCTTTGTGATGGTTGGGTGTATTAAAACAAAAGATGATGGAGAACCTATTCTGAGTGATTATTATAATCAACATTCAATTGATAATCCTTATATTCAAGTTATAGATTCTTGTGAGTATATTTGTTGGCATAGTTGCATGAGTCACAAAGGCAACTGCCGTTTCTGCAAAGAGCGCAGACAAAAAGAGTTGGAAGAGTTGGTAATTAAATTAAAGGAGGAATAACTATGGCAACAATTAAAAGTTACACAGACCTTTCTCAGAGTAAGACTTTGAGTAAGATACTTCCGTATGAGAGTGCGGATATGGTCATTTGGGGAAGTGATTTAGCATCAGTCGCTGCAACTGATGCTCAAAAGTTTATGAGAGGACTTAAAGAGAGAAAAATGAATTACCTTCCCTGTTGGAGCCTTGCTGCATTGCTTAGTGTTTTGCCAGAAGGAATAAGGTATTATGCTCCCAATTTGCAAAAAGAAGATGGTAAATATTCTATCGCTTATGGTGATGATGAATTGTTATGTATAGCAGATAACCCAGTTGATGCTTGCTACAAATTTATACTAACGTTACACGAAGAAAAAATGTTGTGATTATGGTAATAGGT
>JAEEGK010002616.1_pt1 | contig 45160 bp, 21 predicted proteins | sample 8958771 | NCBI WGS metagenome assembly JAEEGK01 (sample SAMN16246547, study PRJNA631951) | gut metagenome | biome: gut microbiome; feature: rumen; material: SC-attached | host: Bos | place: Iran: Karaj | collected 2018-10
TAAATTTTCCTTTCTATTTTTTATCTTTTTTTTCTTTATTATATTATTATTTAAACATGTTTTATTTATTTATATTATTTTTTTAAATTTAAAAATGAATTATATAATTTCCAAAAAAATAGTTTTTAAAAAAAGACTTATATATCCTACATTTAGGGCTCAAAAATTCTGTTTAGAACTAGATAAACATCCTTATTTGCATTTAAATGATAAAACATTAAAAAAAATATCAAAAATTAAATCTGAAATTAAAAAAAAACAAAATAAATTGATTCAAAAAAAAAGAAAACAAATTTTTGAACAATTTCAAATATTTATAAATTCAGAAAATCTTTTAATAATAATTAATTCAAATCAGACTAATTGTCTCATATTTAAAGTAAAATATAAAGAAAATTCAATTCCTTTTCCAAGGATTTACTTAGATGATTTATTAACTTCAAATAATATAAATCAAATAATTAATTACATTAATAAAAATGATGTTTATAATTTAATTATTTCAGCTTTTAATATCTATAAAATTATTTCTTCTGGGAATTCAGATTTAATTTCTTTTTTTTTCGATAATGAAAACAAAAATTTTTTTTACAAACTTCAAAATCAAATTTATGATGATTATTCTTTTATTTTACTTAAATCAACTACATCAATATTGAATATAAAAATTGATATTGAATACCAATTTATTATAATTAAAATACCAAATGAAGAATTAAACAATGTTTCTCCAGATTCATCAAAAGAATCTACAGTGAATTAATAATATATAAAAAAAATTTTATAAATTTAAATTTTAAAATATTATCAAACTTTAAAATAATTTATAAAAATTATTAAAGACTCTTTACCATATAAGGTCCTTCTAACCAAAATCCTAATTTTGCATAATAATTTCTAGTACCAACTCCAGCAATTACTGCTAATTTTTTACTAAAATGTTCTTCTCTTGCAATTCTTTCAGCTTCTTCCATAAGCATTGTACCATATCCTTGATGTTGAAATTTAGTAGGATCTCTTGAATGAACTGGTACTACACTTCCATAAACATGTAATTCTCTAACAATTGAACATTCTCCTTTTAATTCAGGTCTAAAAGTACTTTGACCACATTTTCTTAATCTAAGTAATCCAATTAAAATATCTTGTTTTGGGTCTTCATATGATAAAAATGTTTCCCATCCTTCATTTGCAAAATAATCTCTTCTTATTAATTCTATATTTTCTGGTTTTACTTTATTATGAATTTCTTGTATTCCAACTTCTCTTGATCTTACATCTCTACAAACTAAATTTAAATCTTTCATTCTTTTAAGTGATAAATCTCTTAAATTTCCATTTTCAACTCCTGATGTTACTAAAGGCATTGGAATATCTCTTTGAACTCTATATACTCTTACCCATGGTGGTACTATTGACATAATTTTTGCTATTAGATCAACTAAAAATGAAGGAGGATAATTTCTATATTTTCCTTTTTTCCATAATTCATATAATCCTGTTCCTCTTATTACTAAAGTTGGATAAATTTTTAAACCATCTGTTCTAAATTGAGGATTATCAAAAAATTCTTTAAAACTTTCAATATCTCTTTCATAACCCATATTAGGTAAATCTGGCATCATATGAACAACCATTTTGAATCCAGCATCTTTTGATATTTTAAAACATGTTTTAACACTTTCAACAGTATGTCCTCTATTAGTATCTCTTGCTATATCTTCAAAAATACTTTGAACACCAACTTCTAATCTAGTACAACCATAAGATAATAAATCACTAATATGTTGTCTTTGACAATAATCAGGTCTAGTTTCTATAGTAATTCCAATACATTTACTTTTACTTTGTTCACTATATCTTACAGCTTCAATATGATCTCTTGAACAATGACCACTTAAAGCATCATGTAAATTCCTAATAAAATAATCTCTATATTCACTATTTAAACTCATAAATGTACCACCCATAATTACAAATTCTACTTTATCACAATCATGACCTAATTTTTTTAATTGTTCAATTCTATCTTTAGTTTGTAAAAATGGATTATATCTTGCTCTAATAGCTCTCATTGATGTTGGTTCATATCCAGTATATGATTGAGTTGAATATTCAAAATCACTATCAGGTCCTCCTGGACAATAAATACAATTATTTCCAGTTAATGCTATATGAGGACATCTATGTGGTTTACACATTACTGCTACTACTGCTATTCCTGATGCTGTTCTTATTGGTTTTACTTTTAAATATGGGGTTAATTTGTCTTTGTATGATTCAGGTATTGATGATATTATGTCTACTAATTTTGGGAGTTTTTGAAGTTTATATTTTTTTGATACTTGGGATTTTATTTTTGTTAAGTTTATTGGTTGATTTTTTTCATATGCATTTATTAAGTGATTTACTATTTCTGCTATTGTTTTTATTGTTGCTTCACGAGAATCAGACATTTAAATTTTTTTTTTTGGATGATTAATTTTTGTTTTTTTTTAATTTTTAAAAATTATATTTAATTAAAAATGATTGGTAATTTACAAAATATTGATAAAAACAAAAAGGAAAAATTAATAAACTTTAGTGAGATTGTTAAAAAAAATAGAGAAAAAGAAAAAAAAGAGAAAGATATTCAAAAAGAAAAATTTTCAATTAAGATTAAAGATTTAGAAAAAGATATTACAAAGGAAAAAATAAATAAAACTAATTTAACAGAGAGAAAAAATTATCATAAAGGAAAACGTTCATTTAGTATAAATTCTGATAAATCAAAGAAAGATAATAATCTTTATACAAAAACATATTTAATGATGAATAAAAATAAAAAAGATTATTATCCAATTTCAAAAAAAACTTCTTTTAAAAGTACAAATAATAAAAATCAATCAAACACATATTCTAAAGATAATAGTGTTTCAAAAATAAAACAACAAAATAAAGAAATAAATGAAAATAAAAATGAATTAAAAAATATAAAACCTGATAAAATATATAAAAGTCCAATAAGAATTAATGATTTTAGAGATTTACATTCAATTTTTCAAAATAGAAAATATATTTTTTCTAAAGAACTTCCTTTCAAAACAGAATCAAATAATATATCATTCATAAAAAATGAAAATAAAAATAAAAATATTAATCATTACAATAATAAAAAAAGGTCATTAACATTAAAAAATAATATTAATATTGAAAAAGATAATATTTCAAAAATATACAAAAATAAATTAAAACAAAAGGAAAACAATCAAAAAATTACAATATCTGAAAATTCATTAAATAAAGCTTCAAAAGCAGAAGAAATATCATCTTCGATCATAAATCAAAAAAACAATTTACTCTTTTCAATTTTAGGTGAAGACACAACAATTAAAATTTTACAAAGAAAAAAATAAAATATTTTTATTTAATATAAATTAATAAATTAAAAAATTTTAAAAAAATTATTAATGCATGGAACAGAAGAAAGTAAAAAATTTTAAAGTGACACAATTGAACAATGTTGCAATGTGGGTAAAAAATAATTTAGGAAATATTCTTCAATATGTAAAAATCCATTAAATGAAGCATATATTAATTACCAAGTTAATACTGACAATTATGAGCTTCATAATGTAAAAAAGTTGTTTAAATATATTCATTATTTTCATAATCATTTTATTGAAGAATGGATTAAAAAACAAAATAATTGTCCTTTATGCTTTAATGAATGGATTCAAATGAAATTTTTGGATTAATAAGATAATATTTCGAATTGTATTAAAAGAGAATAATTTCTTAAATTTTTTTTAAATATAAAAAACATATTAAAAATTAAAAAATAATTAAAAAATATTTTTTAATCTTTTAAAATAATTTCTAATTTTTTAAACAATATGAAAAAATTTTCTCTAGCACCAGATGTAGATATTTCAGAGTTTATTAAAACAAATAATTCTCCTGAAAAGAATAATTTATCTTATATTACAAAAACTTTAACAGGTTCTTTTATTCCATCTTCAATAGATACAACAACATTTAATACAAATTATTATAATTATTCTACTTTTAAATCTCTTTCATCAAATGTATTTTCTCCTGTCAAAAATTCAAAAACTAAAAGATTAAATTTAAAAAGAACTAGAGAAAAATATAATAATCCAGGTTCAAATGACTTTAAAGGTCCTTGGGCAAAATATAGAGATGAATTAAATTTTTCAAATAAAGAAATAGAATTAACAAATGAACAAAATGACATATTAAAAGAATTAGAAAAAGCAAGAAAAGAAAAATTAGAAAAAAAAAATGAAAAAAAAGAAAAAAAAACAAATGATACAAATACATTAAATTTTACACCATCATCAATATTTCATTTTGACCAAAAAACAGATTATTTTAACAGAAGTTTCATTAATCCACCTCATACATTAAAAAATATAGAACATACATGTTTCATTCCAAAAAAATTAATCCATACATACACAGGTCATACAAAACCAATTCAAAAAATGAAATTTTTTCCAAAATACGGTCATTTTTTATTTACATGTTCATTAGATGGAAAAGTAAAATTATGGGATATAATGAATAATAGAAAATGTTTAATAACATATAATGGTCACACTGAAGGAGTAAGAGATATATCATTATCAAATGATGGAAAAAGATTTTTAAGTGCTGGATTTGATAAAATTGCAAGATATTGGGACACTGAAACTGGAAAAGTAATTTCAAGTATTCCATTGAGAAAAGTTCCTTTTTGTATTTCTTTAAATCCAAGTGAAGATAAACAAAATGAATTTTTAATTGGAACTTCATCAAAATCAATATTTCAATATGATATTAATAAAGAAAAAAATGAAGAACCTGTTTTAGAATATGGAGAACATTTAGGTGCTGTTAATACTGTTTCATTTATTGATTATAATAGAAAATTTGCTTCAACTTCTGATGATAGAAAAATATTAATTTGGGAATATGGAAGTCCTGTTGTTATTACTAGAATAAGTGATCCTATGATGCATTCAATTCCTTATGCTGTTATTCATCCTAATGGAAATCATTTTTTAGGTCAAAGTTTAGATAATAAAATTGTTGTTTATGATTGTAAAAATGGTTTTAAATTAAATAAGAAAAAAAAATTTGTTGGTCATGTTAATGCAGGTTATGCTTGTGGATTAGATTTTTCTCCTGATGGACAATTTGTTTGTTCTGGTGATACTGATGGTAAAATTTGGTTTTGGAGTTGGAGAAATTGTGCTAATTATGCTACTATTAAAGCACATGATAAAATATGTTTTGATGTTAAATGGCATCCTCTTTTTCCTAGTATGGTTGCGAGTTGTTCTTGGGATGGTACTATTAAATTATGGGATTCTGTAAAAAAATAATTTAGAGAATTAAATATTTTTTTATTTTTTAATTTCAGTTTTTAAAAATATTATTTATTTATAAAACTAAAATAATTAAATTAACTTTATTTTTTTTAACTTGGTAATTACGTAATTACATAAAAAAAAACTGAAAATTATAAATTAATAAAAATTTAATTTTTTATATATAAAAGTTTCATGAGATATAACAAGATTATATTTATATTATTTTTAACTAATATTTTATCAAAAGAAATTGATTTATCAAATCAAAGAAATCGTAATGATGATTTCTTAAAACTTTTTTCACAATCAACTAGAAATTTAAAAGATATTTCTGATGAAGAAGTATCAGAAGATATGTGTGCAAAAAGACCAAATCCATTTTCTCCTAATATGTTTTATTTTATTCCAGCATTAAAAGCAAAATTAAAAAAAGTAGGTGATCAATCAACTTTCAAAGCTGGTTGCTTTAAAAAAAATATAGCAACTTTAACAAAAGTTTCAAAAGAAGAATTAGTAATTGAACTTGATATTTCAGAAAAAGAAAGTGTATTCTGTAATGATGTTTTAATAATCCATACATCAAATTTAAATAACCTTCATGCAAATTTCTTAAAGGGAAAACATAAAATAACTTTAAAGAATTTATCTCAAGATGACTTAGATGAAATATCAATAAATGGTATTAAAATTTTAGGTTTTTGTCAAGGAGTAATTGGTACAATTCAATCATTAATATATTCATTAACAGGTTTTATTGGAGGATTAGGTTATGATCCAAATGCATTTTTCCCTCTTTTCCGTCCAACAGTCCCAGATTATATGATTAAAACTAATTTAGAAACTCTTAAACTATATAATAATTATACTCCAGAAAGAAGAAAAGATATTTTATTGGATTTAGATGAAAAACTCATTCACACAGGTGATTTTATTGGAATTTCAAGATTAGATGGTGTTGATCCTATGATTATGTTAGGTACTGGTTCACATATTGGACATACTTGTGTATGTGCTTGGATTGATGGTGAATTATATGTACTTGAAAGTCAAGATGGATGGTATTGGCCTTATCATGGTATTCAAAAAAATAAATTTAAAGATTGGGTTCGTTTAGCTCATATTGCAGATTTTAATGTTGTTATTTTACCTTTAAGTGAAGAATCCAGAAAAAAATTTAATGAAACAAAAGCTATTGAATGGTTTAAAAATGGTATTGAAGGATTAAATTATGGATATCATAATTTTATTTTTTCATGGCTTGATACTACTGATAGTAATTTACCTTTTATTATGAAACATGAACATGTTGAATTTTTACTTTCTATTTTTGAAAAAATTACAAAACCACTTGCTGATAAAATAATTGGTGAAGCAGTTAATCATAGAGTTGGTACTAAAGGTTTATCTATTCATGAAGTTGTTGCTGAAGGTGCAAGACAAGGTAAAACATTTGAAGAAATATTAGCAATGCCTGAAATTGAAGGATGGGAATATTCTGATGGATTAAATTATGTTTGTTCATGTTTTGTTACTGCTTTTTATAAACATGGAGGATTATTTGATGGATTGGAAATTTTACCTAATGAATTTACTCCTAAAGATGTTTATCAACTTGATATTTTTGATAAAGAATATAAAAGACCAAAAGAATGTGTTGATGCTGATCCTAATTTACCATATTGTCAAATTATGGGAAAATTTAGAATTGATTTACCAGGATATTCTACAATTAAACCTTATAGTAATATGAATGAAAGATGTCCATCTATAGGACCTGATTTTTATAGACCTGATGGTTGTTAATTCTTTAAATACATATTTTATTGATTTAAATGTGTTCAAAATATTAATCTTTATATTTTTATTAGTTAAATTTTAACATTTAAACGAAAATCTTTAATCGTATTAAATATATAAAATACTAATGTTAAATAAAGTATAAAAATTAAATAAACTTTTATTTATTATTTTTTACAGTTGAATGTTATATATTTTAAATTTTGAAGAAAATTAAGACTTGGAAAAGAAATAAAAAATATATTTTTAAATTTATTTTAATAAAAGTAATTTCTTTTATAATAATTAAAAAGATTGTATTATTTTCAATAATGATATAATTGAATTAAATAATAAAAAAAATTACTTAAAATATGTTTAAATCATATGACTACTTATCTCCAGAAATAACATTGTATTATAAAAATTATGATCGTCATTCTTCTACTTTTTCAGGAATTTTGACAATTTTAGCTTACATAATTATAATAATATTATCAATAATATTTTCACTTGATTTTTTATTAAAAATGAATCCTGTTTCATTTTTTTATAATAAATTTGTATCAGACTCAGGAATAATACCTTTTAATTCAACTGGAATATTTCATTTTATTGTTGTAGGGGAACAAGTAGATATTGATTATGATGATAGAACATTTTCAATAATAGGATTGAATGAAGAATATAATGTAATATTAGAAAATAACTCTCAAATAAATTTTAATCATTGGATTTATTCACCTTGTGATAATTCAGATATAAGTTATTTAAAAAAATATTTAAATGATTATTCAGGATCATTTTCAAAAGGATTATGTATAGATAAATTTTATAATGCAACATCTAAAGAAGTTATAAGTAAAAATAATGTAAATTTTGAATATCCACTTTTAAAACATGGAAATTCAAATTTAAATGGAAATACTTATGGAATTTTTGTATTAAGATGTCAAAATCATTCTGAAATTAATAAAACAAATTGTTATGAACATAATATAAGTGATCAATATGCACTTAAGAGTTTAAGTTTTTCAATTTATTTTATTGATGCTTATGTTGATGTAACAAATTATCATTATCCTTTAATTCAATTTTATAATAAAATACGTAATCAAATAGTTTTATCTTCATTTACTGTAAATCATTTAAATTTAAAACCATTACAAATAAATACTCATACTGGAATAATTTTATCAAGAAAACATTGTTTAACTTCATTTAATTTTGATGTAAATGAAAAATTAATAATTAATCATGAAGATACAGGAATTTATGGTTCATTTTATTTTTGGATGGAAAATCAAATGGGAATTTATGATAGAACTTATCAAAAAATTCAAGATATTTGTGCAAGTATAAGTGGAATAAGTAAATTAATTATGTTAATAGGATATTTTATAAATTATCCAATACATGAAGTCATTTTAGTTGAAGATTTATCTAATGATATTAATAAAAAATCAGAAAAATTTGGAAAAAGAACTACTACAAGAGGATTTACAAATTTGAAATTATCAAATATTTTAAGTACTCCTAATACTCCTCAAAAAAAAAATCTTCGATTAATTCAAAATAATAAAATTATTAATGCAAATACTAATACTAATACTAATTTGAATAATTATATTTCTGATGTTAATGTTTCAAAAATTAATTTAACACCTACAAAAAAATTTACTTTTAAAAAAAATATAAATTGTTTTAAAATATTAAAAAATAAATTTTGTTTTAAAAAAAATGCAATAATTCAACAATTAATTGGTATTAGAATGAAAGTGTTATCAGAGGAAAAATTGTTTACTTCTTTTTATATTATTGGAAGTTTAAGTGATAAATTAATTAAACGTCAATCCAAATTACTTAAAATTGAAAATATGAATAGAATGTCAAATCATCAAATTCCTTCAAAAACTAAAAAAATTTATAAAAAGGAAATGTCATTAAATACTTAATATCAATTTTGTAATAATAATAAAACATAAGTTATATTTATATAATAATAAGGATAATAATTTATTATTTTTTATCACAAATAATTGAATATATTATTATTTATTATATATTATAGATTTAACAAAACATAAAACATCTGAATAAATAATTTTTAAAATTATTTACAATAAAAAAAATTAAAAGTAGAAATTAGAATTTAAAAATATTGACCATATATTTATATATACTGAAATTATTACAATTAATCATAATTAACATTCATTATAAAAATATTTTATTAATCACATTGATTTTAATTTATATTTTATATTTCATTCACCAAATAAAATTTGATTTAATGCTTCATTTGTAAGTGGTTTATCATAATAACCATCAACTTTACAATCATCTAAATTTACATATTCACTACTTAGAATATAAATTTTTATATTACTTAATTCAATTACATTTTTTATTAATGAACTTGTAGTAATTCCATCTATAAAAGGCATATTTTTATCAATTAATAATAAATCAACAGGATCATCTCTCATAAAAGAATTATAAACAGAATATAAACATTCAATTCCATTTTGAGCAAAATAAATTTCTGGTAATGAAGCTTCTTTATTTTGATTTTTATAATATTTAACAATTATATTTCTAGTTGATAATGAACTTAAATTATCATCATCACATATTAATATTCTAAAATTATTTGTTTTTCTAAAATATAATTCTCTATTTTTTTTTATTTCATTTTCACCTATAACACACATACTTCTTGTTAAATTACTTCCTTGATCTATGTTATTATTATATGATAATAAATTATTATTTAAAATTAAATTATTATTAGTATTTACAATATCTAAATTATTGATATTTTCATTTGAAATTTTTTTTATTAAAATTGAACTTCTATTTTTATAATTTTTGTCTTGACAATTACTTTTTTGAGAATTTTTTCTTGTTTTTGATTTAAAATAATCATCTTTTTTTCCTGAATTAATATCTTTAATAATATCTTTAATTGAATTATCAAAAAAGGAAAATGGGTCAAAAATATTATTATCATTATCAATTAAATCAAAATAAAATTCTGAACCTTCTCCTTTTTTACTTTTAATTTTTAATGATGAATTATTTTCTTCTAATATTTCTTTTATTATACTTAATCCTAAACCAGAACCAAATTTATTTAAATTTTGATTTGTATTAATAACCATAAAAGGATAACATAATTTTTCTATTTCATCTTTATTAAATCCTACTCCTGTATCAGCAATTAATATTCTTATTTTATCATTTATTTGCATAACTGATAATTTAATAAAACCTTTAACTGTAAATTTATATGAATTAGATAATAAATTTATTATTACTTGTTTTAATTTTATTTCATTTATTGATTTCATTTTTTTACTTTTTGGAATTTTAAAACATGAAATTATTTCTATTTTCTTTTTTTCAAATGCACATCTTGATTGAAATATTTTTAAACAGAAATTTAAAGTATCGATTAAATTAAATTCTTCTATTTTTTCTGTTTTAAATCCAGATTGTTTTTTTGCAAATTTGTTAATTTCAAATATTAAATTCATTCCAAAATCACATAATGATTTTAAAAAATCTAAATTTTCTTCTGGAGTTACCATATTATTAGTTTTACTTGGTTTTATTATTATATTATTATTTTCAATAAAACTAGATATTGAAATAAAAATATTTTTAATTTCATGAGCACATTTAGCTAAATAAAGTGTTTTAAATTTAAAATCATTTTCACAAGATGAACATTGATTTTTTATTGAAGATGCATGAGAAAAATTTGTTGATTGAAGATTCATTTTTTTTGGTTCATCCATTTATAAATAAAATTATTAAATCTTTATTTTTTAATTTTTTGAATTTGAAAATTTTTTTTTACTAATTATTATATTTAAAAAATATTTTTTTTATGCTATTAAAAAAATAATTAATCAATTTTAAAAATCAATTGCATAAAAAAAATTTATTTTTATATAACTTTTCTATGATCAAATTTTATTGATACACTTTAATTTTTTATATTAAATAGATTAAATTATATAATTTTTATGATTTTTGATTATATTATACATGATATATTTTTAATCATTATACATAATTTTATATGATAATAAAATATTAAAAGACAAAAAATCAATTTTATAAAAAAACAATTTCTAAGTCAAAATCAACAATTTATTCATAAAAAATACTAGTTCGTTTATAATAAAGAATAAACTTTTGAAAAACATTGTGACAAATTCAATAATTAGTAATCTTCAAAATTCTCATTTATAATACTAGAATTATCTTTTATATACTCACTGATAATTTTTATATAATCATTATTAATATTTTGATATTTAATATATTGTTTACATTTATAAATTAATTTAGATTTGATTACAATTGAAAAAAGCCATGAAACTTCTTCAAATTCAAAATTTAATAATTTATTATTAGAACTTAAAAATAATGTAATTTCAGGTTTTTTTAATAAAACGTCTCTTACTAATTTTGTTTGATATTTAATTAACATATCAATAGTTAATTCTCCTGAAAAAATTAATCTTTTAGGATTATATTTATTATCTTTTCTTTTATTTTTTATTTTAGATTTTCTTAATTTAATAATTGAATTTGATGTGGAAATATCATCTATTTTTTTATCATTAATTTCAGGTTCTTTCATCAAATTTAAAAGTGCATTTATTGAATAAAAACAACGAACAATTTCAATAAATTCAGATTCAAATTTTTGATGAATAGTCCTTCTTGCTGTTTTTATTAAACAAGCATGAAAATGATTTTTAAGTTCTTTAACTTTTTTATTTGGGAAAAAAAAGGCAAATTTAGACCATTTATTCCCAAATATTTTATGTATTTCAAAAAAAAGAAATTCTTCTTCTAAAGTCCATTTAACATCTTCGCTTCTATGTCTTTTTTTTAATATAGATATTTCCTTATTGTTATTATGATGGCTTAAATGAATGTTTCGAACATCATTTTGCATTTATAAGAAATTAATAAATTAATATGGAAAAATTTAAAATATTTCTCAAAAAAAAATTATAAATTTTATTAATATTAAATTAAAAAATTCTTTAAGGTAAATTATCTCCACCACCCATTGCATTTTCTTCAGGATTATTTTGAATTAAATATTTCAAATGTTTATTTGTAGTATGAGGCTCATCTCCTTGGTTAGCACTAATACCTTGATATTGAGCAATAATCTTATTCCAATAAGCCATAATTAAAGCAATAAGAGCAATTAATAAAACTGCAATAAGTAATATAATAAGTAAATATACCCAAATCATTTTACCTGAATTTGGTCCTTTCATTGTTAATTTTCCAGCTTTTACAAAATCAACTCCATTTTCAGCAACATCAACATCAATTTCTTCATAACCAATATCACTATCATCTTCAATTTTTGGTGTATTACATTTAATATTTGTTCTATTTAAATATTCAGCTTCTGTTACTCCAAATCTACCAAATCTACATAATATTGGTTGATATTTAACTGATACTTTTGATGATTTTAATTTATCACTTCCATTATTATTTAATATAACATATTCTTCTTCATGAACTGTTGCAGATGGTGTTGTAAATGTTTTATCTTTTTCTTTTGAGGCTTTTAACATAAGTGGTATAACTTGATTAGTTTTTACTTCTTTTTCACTTAATGATAATATTTCAGGTGGACTATAAAATGAGAAAAAGTGAGTTGTTTCAGTAAATGGATTATATTCATCATCTTCCATTGCAACACCAAATGGTACACTAAATGGAAGCATACCTCTTGGTGGTAATTGATAATTTGAAGGTGATAAACATGTAACTGTATTATAATCTACATATGTTCCTTCTGTAATTGCAAAATATCCTGGAACACCAAAACGACATCTTATATTTTTATCTGGATTAAATCCACTTCCTTTAACTGTTATTAATGTTCCTCCTTGAATTGGACCACTTGAAGGTAATATCTCATTTACTGAATATGGAATTATTCTTGTTCTATCATTTGGTTCTGTAAATGAAACATTATTTAATGCAATTTGAAGTGGATATGATGTTTTAACTTTTGTATTATCATCTTTTTTAGTATATTCATTTGGTGCTTGTGGTAATTTTTCAAATATACATTCCATTTCTTCTTGTGATTTTAATACACCTTTTCCATAATATTCATTTACTTTACATCCAAGATTTGATCCACGGAAATCATCTCTGAAATTTTTACCATGAACAATTATTTTTGCTTCTCCTTTACTTGGTGCAGTTGTTGGATAAACTGAATCTACTATTGGTTGATCATAATAATAAAATCCATCTTTATAATCATTTGAATCAATACCATTTAATGTTAATCCCATATCAACATAACCTACATAACCTTCTTTTGCTGGCATATCACATGTTATTTTTTTATTAGTTATATTTAAAGGAGTATAAAATGTTTTATCCATTTTAAATTTAACTTTCTCGGAATCTTGAAATCCTCCTCCAATTATATTAATATCCCCTTCTCCAGTATTAGGACCACTTCTAGGTATTATAGCATTAATTTTATAAAAGTAAAAATCTTGTCCAGTATCCATTTCATTTTGACCATCAAAAGTAATTTTAATATCAGCTTGAGTTCCACTAATCCAACCACCAGGAGTACTACATTGAATATATGAAGTATTTTCTTGAGGAAATTCTCTTAAAGCAGCAGGTGCTTTTTTTTTAACCATACCAGTATTATTTTGATGTGGAACAAATACACATTGAAAATCACTTTCATCAACCATACTAGTGAAATTTGAACCATAAATTTTAAGTGAAGTACCTCCAGTATCAGGTCCAGATGTTGGAACAACTTTACTAAATTTAGCATATCTAAAATCATTATAATAAGCAAAAGGTTTTTCAGCATTAACAACATCAATACCATTAAGAGAAACTCCAAAAGGTACTTTTACATTTGAATGTTCATAAGGAGGGGATGTACAACTAATTCTTACTGTATCATGGAAAATTCCTTTTACTTTCTTTTCACCAAAATGACAATAAGGTTCAACTCCATATTCTGGTTTATAATCAAACCAAGCACCTATTACTGATACATTTGCACCTCCTGTAACTACAGAACCTTTTGGTGAAAAGCCTTCAACATATACTTGATGATAATAATAATATTCAAAGTTTGTATGTATATAATTATTTGCATAATAATCTTTTAAAAATTCATCTAAAGGAAGGAAATTAATTTTACTTAGACCAACATAATCAGGACCACCTCTTGTTTTCATAAAATCAGGTGCAGGTGGTGCTTCTACTCCTATTTTTCTTACTTCGAATTTACTTGCAATTTCTTTATCATTTATATGAGGATTATTTAAAATAATTGGACTAGTTTGATCTGCATTTATTATATCAAGGAAATCATTTTGATCCATTGGAACTAAATTTTGTGGTCCCCATTTAAATACATAATCTTTAGATTCTTCAAATCCTGAACCATAAATTGATACTTGAGTTTCACCTTGAACTGGACCACATGGTGGTTCTATTTTATAAATATTTATTGGATCTGTTAATTGTAATTCATAACCATCTTCACTATAATCATATCCATTAATTGAAACTTTAAGTAATGATTTTCCTGTTAAACTATCAAATTTTGGGGATTGGCATAAGAATAAATTTCTTGCTGTATTATTTAATGGATAAGAAGTATATACTCCATCAACTACTTTTTCTTCACCTGTTTCCATTTCATATTTGCATGTATAATTTACAAATGGTTCTACTTGTTTGAAATATTGGGAAATATCACTTGAATCAATTGGTACTGGAATAAAAGTATCAACATTACAAGGTATTGATTTAAGTAAAATATTATTTAATTTTTCTTTTTCTTCTTCTGTAATATTCATTTTTTCAGCAGGGAAATTCATTAAATCTGTAACAACATTTGGTTCATCATAATAAAAAATAGTTATATTATTATTAGTAAAATCATCATTGTAAACAGAAGCTTCAACTGGGAATCTTTCATTATCAAGAGGTTTTCCATTATTATAAGTTATTATATTTTTAGGTTTAGTAACAGTTGTAATTGTATTACTGTCAATATATTGTGCATCTTCAATACATCTTTCACCATCACAATATAATGTTTGATTTTCATCTGATGAACTACCAAAAAGTGCTTTTAAATCATCTCCTGAATCAGCAAAACCAAAACCATGAATAGTTAAATTTGTTCCTCCTTTTGATGATACCATTTGTGGCTCAACACTTATTATATATGGATCATAAAATGTAAAATTGTGATTATTATTAGTATAGTCATCACCACCATTAAAGGAAGCTTCAACTGTAAATGATTCAGGTGTATTTACATTTGGTGTTTCACATTCTATTTCATTAGGTCCCATATATTTTGCATTTTCTACAAATATTTTATTTGATCCTTGTGAAGTTGATTTATATTTACATTTTAGATTATCTGGTGACTCTCCTTCACTTACGTAATAATTGTCAAGAGTTAATTTTATTTTTTGATCTTTTGCTGATTTTAATGGTGCAAATTTAGGTGAAATTTCTAATATATTTGGCATTTGGAAAAATGTAAATGTTTGATTATAAGTACAAAAATCATATCCATTATAAGAAATTTGAACTTTTGTTTCAATTTCATCATTTCCTGGTGATTGACTTTGAATAGAAGGGGTTTGTATTTTTATTTTTTGAGTATTGCTTCCAGTTATAACTATATATTGAGTATTACCAAAAATAGTTTCATTATCATATGCATCAATAAAACGATAATAAATTTTTCTTTCTAAATCTTGATATTGATTAATTTTATTATTTCCTTCTTTTGAAAGAGCAAAATAAGGTTCAAGATATCCTACTCCATATAAAGTAACATCAGTACCTCCTATTTTAGGACCATGTTCAGGAGTAATTTCAACAGTCATTGGACATTTATAATAATAAAATGTATTTTCTTTATCTCTATAATTAATAGTTATATCTTTTTCAAATTGTTGACCATTTAATGCTACTTGTACAACAACACTTCCAGTATAATTTGCTTTAGGAGATTTTACTTTAATTAAATCACTTCCAATATTATCTAATTCAGGTTTAACTTGATAAGTTGCAAATCTTACTGTTACATTACAAGCACCTTCTTGATTAAAAACTCCTCCAGTAATATTAACATCAGTTCCTCCTTCAATTGGACCAAATATTGGACTAACACTTGAAATATATGGTGCAACATAATAATAAAATTTTTGTTCAGGTCCATTAAAATCTTCTTGATTTAAACTTATTTCTAAATTAGCAAAAGTAATATTTTTTTCATTTATATTATCTGCATTTAACACAGAAGGTGAATCACATTTAATTGTATTTTCATCCATAACAGTTGCATTTGTAAATATTGTTCTATTAAAAACACATTTAACTTCATTAGAATAACCAACAGGAAAATCTTTACCATAAATAGTAATTTGAGTAAACCCTCTTTCAGGACCACACATTGGTTCAATATGATCAATAACTGGTGTAGCATAATATCTAAATTTTGTATTAACACCACTTGAAAATTCATCAGGTCTAACTGCTACTTTTAAATTTACAGTTGCAGGTTTTTCAACAGGAGGACTTACACAAGCTAATTTATTATTATCAATAAATTCTCCTTCTACTACTTTATCTCCAAATTGACATTGTACAAATCCAGTATCTTCAAAATTACTTCCAATAATAGAAACATTTGTTCCACCACTTATAGGACCTACATTAGGATTAATTGAATAAATATAAGGTGGATGATAATAATAAAATAATGTATTATCATTTGTCCATTCTCTTGTATTTAATGTAATTTCAACTGGAACTTCTCTATCTTCAAATGATGGTGGTGATACACATTCTACTTCTGTTGATGATATTACATTTGCTTGTTGTTGTTCTCTTGCACCTGAACTAAAAATAAATACACAAAAAGTATCATTATGATTATCTATATCTTGAATTTCAACCATTGGATTAAAATTTTGACCTCTAATATTAACAAGAGTTCCACCTGTATCAGGTCCTCTATTAGGTTCTAATCTAAAAACAGTTGGAGTTTCATAATAAACATAAGGTATATCTTCTTTTGAATTTTGTTGATTATTAAATGATACTGAAAAAGGTAATTTTTTTTGAATAACATCTGATTTTGGTGATATACATTCAATTTTATTTTCATTAATATATTTAGCTTTAACTTCTCTTGAACCAAAAGCACATCTTAAATTTTGATCATAATTTAAAAAATTTTCACCAAATACTTCAACTAAAGTACCACCATCTTTAGGACCATATCTTGGATAAATCCAAGTAACAGTAGGATTAACATAATATCTAAATGGAACACTATTTAAAGTATCAGTAAAATCACCTAATAATGAAACAGTAAAAGGGACAATATCTTCATTATGAGGTTTAGAATTTTCACATTGAATACAAATTTCAGTTCTTTCTGCTTGAGTAGGTTCTCTTTCTCCAACTTTTCTAGGATGAGGAGAACATCTTACATATGTAGCATTAACAGTATAAGTTACTGAACCAAAACGACAATTTGGATGTGGATATTCTGGTATAAGTTCTTGATTGAAATTTTTTAAACGAACTAATACACGAGTTTCTCCATATGTTGGACCACTATTAGGTTCAATTCCCTCTATACGTGTATCTGTATTTAGTTTTGTTTCTTTTACTGATTTTGTTATTGTTATAAATGAAATAATTATGCTAATGAAAATTAAGGGAATTTTCATTTTTTATAAGTTTTATTTTTATTAATGAAAGATTTTTAATATTTATTTATTTATATATTGATATTTTATTTTTAAATTTTTTTAAATTTTAAATTTTATTTATAATATGTGTTAAAAAATTATATATTTTTAATTTTCATTATTTGTTAATCTTTTAATTTCTTGTTTTAATAAATTATTTTGTTCCATTTCTGCTTGAAATTGTAATTTACAATTTTCAAGTTCCATTTTATATTTTTTTATTTTTTCTTGGGTATTATTATTTGATTGTAAACTTTCATTTTGACTTTCCGCCATTGATTTTAAATATTGTATTTCTTTTTCTTTTTCAGCAACTAATTCTCTTAAATTATCAATTGTCATTTTCATTGTTTCAATATCATTCTCATCAATTACTTTTACATAATCATTTTCACTTTCTTCTTCTTCATTTAATTCATTCATTAAATTATTATTTTTTTCTTTTAATTCTTTTATTTCTTGTTCTTTTAATTTTAAAAGATTTTCATATTGTTTTATTAGGTCATTATTTTCTTTTTTTGTACTTAAAATTTTTATATTTCCATTTTCACTTATTTTATAATTTTTAAATTCATTTTGTTTTAAATTTATTTTTTTATTTTTTAATTCTAATTGAGATATCTTTTCTTTATATTGATTTTCTTTAAGTTTAAATTCATTATTTTTTAAATTTAATTCATTTTTTAAATTTTCATATAAATTATTATTTTGAATATTTTTTCCTATTTCATTTAATAAATCAGAATTTTCTTTTTTTAACTCTTCAATTTGTTTATTTAATTCATCAATTAATTCATTTCTATTATTTTCATTATTAAAAGTTATATTTTGATTTTTTATATTATCAAGTGAATTTCTTAAATCAATAATATTTTTTTCACATTGTTCTTTTTCTTGTTTTATATTTTCTTTTTCATTTTTTAAAGTTTCAATTTGATTTTTATATTGTTCATTTAAATCATTTATTTTTTTTCTTAATTCAATAATTTCACATTGTGAATTTAAAATTTCTTTATGATAAGAAATTCCCTTTTCAGAAATAATATCAAAATTATAATTTTCAATTACTAAAATTTTTATTTGCTCAGATGCACCATTTTCTGTATTTTTAAAAATAGTACTTTTAATATTTTGATTTGAAGAACTTTTTAAAATACTATCAATTGATTTTTTTACATCTTCATCATTACCTAAAATTTCATTTAATTCACTTGTTAAATTTCCAATATTACTTTCATGAAAATTATTAATATTAATATTATTATTATTATTGTTATTATTATTATTATTATTATTATTATTATTAATATTATTATTATTATTATTATCTATATCTTTATATTTATTATTTTTTTTCATTGTTTCTTTTTTTAAATCATCATACATTTTTTCATATTTAGATGCTTTTTCAATTAATCCTGGTAATAAACCATTTGACATTTTTAATTTCCTTTCTAATAAATCATTTTCATTTATTAATGAATTTATTTTCTCATCTTTTAAATCATTAGTTGTATAAGAATTATTCAATGCATAATTTTTATTTATTGTTTTATTAAAAGGAATATATGATTTTTTATTAAATGGTTTATTAGATTTTAAAGATATAAAATTTTTTTGAATCTTATTTTTATTCAATTTTTGTTTTAAATTTTCGCTTTCATAATAATTAATATCACTTATTTCATAATTTGAATTTTGATTTTTATCATTAAGAATACTTTGTGACATTTCAAATATTTCATTTTTTAAATTTGTTAATAATCTATCTAAACTAGTAGAAGTTTTATACATTCTATGTCTTTTAATATGTTTATTATCAAACAAAGAAAATGTTTTATAATTTTTATGATTGATATTATAGATTTGATTATTATTATAATCATCTGCTATAATTGAATTTGATAAATCACTTAAATTTTTTTTTGTTATTTTTATTCTTGGTTGAAATTTTAAAAAATTTACTGTATTTATTCTATTTGGTGCTATTATTGAACTTAAATTATTAGTTTTTAATTGAAAATAATTATTATGAAAAATATTTGGATTACTTTTATTTCTTTGCATTTAAACTTTAAATAATTTTGAAAAAAAATTAATTTTAGAAATTCTTATATTTATAAAAAAATAATTAAATATTTTTTAATGGATTATAATTAATCAATAAATTTACTTTCTATTAAATATAATAAATATTGTTCATATTCATCATCATTCATTAATCCATTATGTCCACATGAAACTCTAATTAATTTTAATTTCTTTTTCTTTTCATTAAAATCTTTACAAAATTTAGAATAATTATCATTAATATTTTCATATTTATAACTTAAAAATGAAGTATTTATTTCAAAATCTGAAGCTTTATTAATTTCTTGATTATTTTTATTTATATTAGAATTAATAACTTCTAACTCATCTAATTGTTTAATAAAAATAATAAATAAATCATCTAATATAATAATATTATTTAATAATTCATTTCTAATAATTGATGAAGTTTTAATTGTATTTAATTCTTGTTCACATGAAATTAATATTGCTTTACAATTTTCATTATAAAAACCTAAATCCTTTTGTTTATTTTTTTTATCTTTTTTATTTTGTACTCCCCATAAAATAAAATTAGTAAAAAAATCTCTTACAAATAAAGATTTTCTTCTATAAGAATAATTTTTATTTGAAAGATCATTTATATCATCACAACAAACATTATAAAATGGATCAAAAAAATTAAATAAATGTCTATCAGTTACTTCATTATCACTATAACTAGTATTATCTTCAATTAACAATTCTTTTTCTTCTCCAAAAGATTCAAAATCATCAAATAATTTATTTTTATTTTTCTTAGAAAAATAATAATCACAAACAAAAATAAAACTTTTAATAAATCTTTCTTTTTGTTCCTTTGTAAAAATTAAATCTAAAATATCATCAGCTTTAATCATATCATTATTCTTAATTTTAACACAAGAATTCATTAATTTAATAATAGAATTAGTTTTAAGTGAACTATTACTTTTAATAATTTCATCAGAAGCAGAACATAAAATAATTTTAAAACAATTAGTATTAAAAAAATTATCAATAGTATAATTATTAGTAATTAAAAAAAAATAAGATAAAAATTTTAATATTCTTCCAAAAGGAAAACAATAAGCAATTTGACTTATAGAAGCAAAATTTCTATCAGAAATTAATACATCAATTTTTCTATTAACTGCTAAATGAGTAGCAGCAACACCACCAATTGAATAACCACCAACAGCAATCATATTATAATGATGTTTTGTTATTCCTGAATCAAATACTTTCAAAACATCATTTTTAGTTTTTTTAAATGAAGATCTTCCTTTTGAAAATCCATATCCTCTATAATTCCATAATAAAACATCTATTCCTTTATCTAAATAAAATTTTATTTTTTTTTCTGCTATTATTTCATATGGTCCACCATTTGGACCACAAAAAAAGAAAAGTTTTCTATTTTTTTTTTCTATATCATTATCTGATATTATACAATAATTTATATTTCCTTCATTATATTCTTCTATTTTGAATTCTTCAAATTTTTTGTAAAATTCTATTTTTAAAAAATTTAAATCTCCAAATGTATCATTGAATAATAGAGTTTTAATATATTTCCATGAAATAAAAAATATATTATCTAAAATATAATTATCAAATATTTCTAATATTAAATTTATTGTAAATATCATTTTTGACATTTCTAATTTTTTATTTGAATCTATTATATCATGTTTATTTTGTTGCCAATCACATTTTATTCTTGAATTTTTTTTTTCTATTTTAAATTTCTTAAAATATTCTCTAAATCCTGTAATTTCCATTTGAGAATATAATTTATTTATATATTGATAAAATTGATATTGATATGATGAAATTTTTCCGTATTTTCTTATACAACATTCATAAGTATTTTTTAATGAATCAATAATTGGAAAACTATCTTTAATGTTTTGAATTTCATCTTTAATAAGAACTCCAGATGGATCTCCTAATGTTAATAATGAAAATTTTAATCTTTTAAAACAACTTCTTAAATTATTTGCTGATTTTTTATATTCATTATATATATTAAATGATTGAATTGGAAATTGCCATTGATAAAGAAATTGAATTGCTAATGTTCTTATAAATATATAATTCAATATTAACAATCCTGATATTGTTGAAATATTATAAAATTTATTATTAAAGTTTTTCAAACATTTTTCAATTATGAAATAAAATAATTTAAATAAACCAAATTCAAATGAAGATATTAAACCTAAAATAACTATTATTGCAATAATAATTTTTATATAATTATAACATCCCATTTAAATAAATTTTTGAAAATTAAATAAAACAATTATATTTATATTTGTTAAAATATAATTTCTTTTAAATATTTTGCATTTATAAATTATCTTTGAAAAAAAATAATAAAAATTATTTTTAATAGCTAAATTTTTAATAAAATAAAGTTTTAATATTATAGTATAATTATTTTCTATGATAAGTAAAATTGAAAAAAATGAAATACTAAAAATTCAAATAAAAAAATATTGGATTCCATTTATTTTCATTATATTATGTATTATGAATGTTTCCATAATTCCAAATCTTTTAAAAAATAATCAACCTGAAATGTTAAAAAAAATATCAAAAACTAAATTATCAAAATATCATGAAAATGAAATAAATAATAATGATGAAAGAACTAATATAATTTTTCATGAAAAAAATCATCATGACAAAAAAATAAAGAAAGAGAGAGAAAAAATGCAAAAAAATGAAAGAGCACATTATATTAAAACAGCAGTTTATATAATAGTTTTACTTTCATTAATTTTATTATCAATTATTTTTATTGCAAAAGCAAATATGCAAAGTAATATTCCTATATCATCATCAATGGATCCAAGAATTGAAGGATATATAAATTTACCAGAAACTATTGAAACCTATCAATTAAAAAGTTAATATTAAAATCTTATTTAATAATTATTATTAATTAAAAATAATTATATATATTTTATTATTTATCATTAATTTATTAAATTTATTTATCTTATTAACATAAAATATATGTCAATATATTTTCTTTATGAATGTTCTTTAGGTTATGCATTATTTGAAATTAAAGAATATGAGGAAATAAGTCAAAATTCAAAAGAATTTCAATCCTCAATAATGGATTATAAAAAAGTATCTCAAATAATAAAAAAAGTAAATTTTATTCCTTTTAAAACTTCTGAAGAAGCATTAGAAAATGCTAAAGATGTTAATGATGAAATAGTATCAGATACATTAAAATCATTTTTAAAAACAAATTTTCCTTCTAAAAAAGGAGCAAAATTAGGAGTAGTTAATAAAGATTTTGCAAAACAAATATCATCAACATTAAAAATTGATATAGTTGTTGGTGATTTTTTAATAGAAGTATCAAGAGCAATAAGACAACATATAGATAGATTTTTACAAATAAGTGATAATGATATAACTAAATCAGAATTAGGTCTTGGTCATGCATATTCAAGAATGAAATGTATGTTTGATGTTAATAGACAAGATAAACCAATTGTACAATCAATTGCATTAATTGATCTTTTAGATAAAGATATTAATTCATTTTGTATGAGAATTAAAGAATGGTTTGGATGGCATTTTCCAGAATTATCAAAAATAATAAGTGATAATTACCTTTATGTTAGAATAGTAAAATTAATACAAGAAAGAAAAAATTTATTAAATAACAAAGAAGAATTAAATGAAAAATTAGATGAAATAACATTAGATCCAGAAATATCAAAAGCAATAATAGACTCAGCAACAATATCAATGGGTTCAGATATAAGTGAGAGTGATTTACTTAATATAAGATATTTCTCAGAAAAAGTAGAACAATTAATAAAATATAGAGAAAATTTAACAAATTATTTAAAAGATAAAATGAGAAAATTAGCACCAAATACAAGTGAATTAGTAGGAGAAATGGTAGCAGCTCGTTTAATTTCACATGCAGGTTCCCTTAGTTCATTAGCAAAATATCCTGCTTCAACTATTCAAATTTTAGGTGCTGAAAAAGCACTTTTTAGAGCTTTGAAAACAAGAAGTAAAACACCAAAATATGGTTTATTATATCATTCTACTTTTATTGGTAAAGCTAAACTTAAAAATAAAGGAAAAATTTCTAGATATTTAGCTAATAAAATTGCTATGTGTGCTAGAATTGATTATTTTTCTAATGATAGATTTAATGATTTTGGTGTTGAGTTAAAAAAACAAATTGAGGAAAGATTAAATTTTTTGGATAATGGAGAAAAACCTAGAAAAAATGTTGATGTTATGAAAAAAGTTATTGAAAAAATTAGTGAAGAAAAAAATGATGTTGAGGATAAAAAATTAGGAAAGAAAATAAAAAGAGATGAAAGTGATGAAAGTAGTGATGAAGATAAAAAAGTTAGTGAGAGTAAGAAAAAGAAGAAAAAAAATGAAAGTGATGATGAAAATAAAAAAGTTAGTGAGAAAAATAAAAAGAAGAAAAAAATTGAAAGTGATGAAAGTGACGAAAGTGAAAGTGAAAAAGTTAAAAAAGTAAAAAAAGAAAAAAAATCTTCAAAAAAGAAAAAGAAAATAGAATCAAGTGATGAAGATGATTAATAAAATAAATAAAAAACCTTTTAATAAATAATAACAAAAAAAAAAAGATAAATAATAAAACAAAAATTATTTAAACAATAAATTTAAATTAATTATTTTTTTTCTCCAATCAAAAAATAAAAAAAAAATTAAATAATAAAATAATAACTGGCAAATAAAAAAGCTAAATTTAAATAAAAAAATCAAATGGACGAATTTAATAACGGAGAAAACAAATCTCCACAAATAGATGGAGAATTAATCTATAATGAAGAAAAAGGATATCAAGATATGGAAAAGCTATTCAACGATGACATACAAGGTGATTATGACACATATGAAATAGAATTTAAAATCATAGATCAAAATCATCAACCAAAAAGAGTAGTAATAGAACTTCAAAAAATAAAATATAAAAAACCATATTATGGAGGATTTGTGAATAAAACAAATGGAACTTATTATTATCATGCATATGCACAAACTGATCAATATAAAAATCCACATTTAAAAAAAGAAGAAAGAGATTGTCAAACTTATGAATATAGATCATTAAGTACTAAACAAAATAGAGAATTTGGTACTCAAATGGCTTATGTTGGATTATATATTGATAATAGACAAGATAAAGAACTTTTTCCAACTGAATATTTTACTGCTGATAAATGGGAAGAAAAAAGAAATAATACAGTTATTTATCTTCAAAAAATGATGAGAGGATTTTTTGCTAGAAAAACTTGTCGTGAATTAAGAAAAGAAAGAGATGATGAAATTAAAGCACAAGAACAAAAAGAAGAAGAAGAAAGAAAAGAACAAGAAGCTAAAAATAAAAGAGAAATTAAAAGAAGAATGCATCCTAAATCAAATTATGATTTTAAATTATTAAAAGAAGAATTAGATGCTTGGGTACAAAGTGAAACTATTAGAATTAAATCATCTAATTTAAGTGATGAAGATAAAATGCTTGCTTTACAAGAATTATTACATAAAGAAATTAGTTTATTACAAACTATTGAAAAATTAAAAATTTCTGCAAATAAAGAAAATAGAACTGAAAAAATTGCTAAATTTTTAGAAAAAATGTCAGCTGATAAAAAATGGAAAGTTTATGATGGTCATTTTGTTAGTGTTCAAACTGTTTTAACTTTAACTGCTGCTAAATTAGAAAGACAATTTAAAAAATTAGTTTCTGCTACAACTGTTGATAAGAGACTTGCAAATTTATTAGAATTTAAAAAATTAATGGAAGAATATAATAAAGAAAGACCTTGTACTTTAATTCAAAAAATTTTAGAATTAGTTGAAAGAGAAAGTGATATGTTACAAAGAGGAAGACCAGATTCATCTTTAGAAGGTTTAAGACAAAGATTAAATAATTTATATTTAAGCTTTATTGAAACTCCTACATTTAATCCTGAAGCACAAAGATTTCAAATTATTCCTAAAGATTATCTTTTAGATGTATATCGTACTGAACATTAAAGAAAGGATTTTAATAGTTTAAATTTATAAAAGTTAATAAAATATTATTTTTATTATATTTAATTTTTTTTTTTATTTGTTTTTATTTGTTGAATTTGGTCTTACAAAAGTAAAATTTTTCACATTATTATCATTTTTATTTGTATTATTTTTATTTTGACTATTTTGAATTTCATTATTTTTTTTATTATTAAAAGGTATTTCATTTTCTAATTTAATATAAACTAAATCAATAGGAGGTTTAATATTTTTTTTTTCTAATTCACTCCAATCAATACCATTAAAAAATTCATGTTCTTTAATTTTATTTTTATCACTAACACCTAATCTTTTCTTAGGATCTTTATCCAATAATTTCATTAATAAATCTTTTAATTCATCACTAAAATATTCATGAAATATTAATTTATTTCCAGTAATATTTTTATAAAGAGTATTAATATCATTAGCATAAAAAGGAGGAGTACCAGAAATTAATTCATATAAAACAGCACCAATACCATAAATATCACTTGATTTCCCAGCACCTTTTCTATTAATCATTTCAGGAGAAAGATAAGCAGGAGAACCACAAAATGAACTTGTTAAATTATTATCTTTTATATTTTCTTTTGCTAAACCAAAATCAGCTAATTTGATATGATTGTCATTTCCTATTAAAATATTTTCTGGTTTTAAATCTCTATAAATTACATTCATGTTATGTAAATATTCTATTGCTAATATTAATTCTGCTATGTAAAATTTTGCATCTTCTTCTTCAAATAAATTTAATTGGAGATGAAAACCAAGGTCACCACCTGGACAATAATCTAATATCATATATAAATTTTCATTTGTTTGAAATGAATAATGTAAATTTATTATAAAAGGAAAATTTGCTTGTTTTAATATATTACATTCTGAAATTGCATATTTTAATTGGTTGTTATTTAATAAAAAATTTTTATTTAAAACTTTCATTGCATATACTTTTTTATTAATTAAACTTTTAACTTTATATACTTTTCCAAATGTTCCTGATCCTATTAATTCAAGAATATCAAATGAACTTTTTCCTATTTTTTTTGTTTTATATGAATCATCATATAAAATTGTTCCATTATCATTTAATAAATGTTTATCTAAAAGATTTATAATTTTTTTATCATTATTTTTTAAATTTCCTTTTGAATCATATTCTCTTATTTTGCCTGAATCACCATCAATATCAATTCTATCAGGATTAATTCCATATAAATATTGATCAATATTCGTATATTCTTTTTTTAATTTATCCCAAAATTTTATAAAATTTACAGATTCATTAATTACTTGAACCCATTTTTCACAAGCAGTTAATGAATGAACTTTGTATTTTTCAACTTTAGAATATTCAATTACAAAAAAAAATTCTTTATCACCTTTATTACTAGCAAATTTCTCACATTTATTAATAGTTTTTAAAAGAATTACTTCATTTGGATTATTTGGAAAATCATCAATTGATTTAAATCTTCTTAAAAATCCTTTATAAGGATCTAATTCAATATATCTACTTCTATAAATAGGAATGAAATTACCATTTTTTTCAATTAATCCATAAACTTTTGGTGGATTTTTAGGTATATTTTTGATATTTTTTAAAAAAGGATATAAAGTATAATTTGAATTTTCAGTATATTCAAAATCTTTTGATTTACCTGATAAAGATGATAAATTTGAAGTATGAGATTTTATTTTTTTTAATTTTTTATCTGATTTGGAATCTGATATTTTATTTAAAAATTTTTTTATATTATTATCACTAGTATAATCAATAGGTAATTTACCAGAATCATCTTTAATATTAAAATCAGCTTTATAAACTAATATACTAATAATTTTCAAATTATTTTTTTTACAAGCAAAATGAAGAGCAGTAATTCCATTTTGAATTTTAATATTAGTATCAATTTTTTCATTTGCAATTAAAACTCTAACACAATCTTCATTTTGTTTATAAACAGCTAAATGAAGAGCAGTCCAACCATCTTTATTTAATATATTAATATCACCATTTAAATTATATAAAATATATGCTGTTATTTCTGCATTTCCATGATAACATGCAAAATGAAGTGGAGCCCATTTATTTGAATTAAAAATATTTATTGATTTTATTGAATATTGTTCTATAAATTCGTAAAATCCATTAAAATTATTTTTTTTTATTATTTCAATTAAAGCATCTATTGTATTTGAATTTATTTCATCATATCCTTCTATTAAGGATTCTTTTACTGGAGATAAATTTATATTGTTTGATGTTGATACAAACATTGTACTTCTTTTATTTTTATATGAGTTTATATCGTAAAATCCTAGCATTGATAAATATTTTAATTTTGCATTTTTGTTCATTAAAATTTTTTTTTTTATTTCTGCATTTTTGTCTATTTGTTTTATTAGTTCTAAATAAATTGTAGAATTTGCTTTTATATAAAAAAATGATAATTGAAATTCATTTGTTAATGTTATATATGTGTTTAGTAATTTATAAGTTAATCTTTGTTCATTTTCTTTTATATTTAATTTTTCTGTTATTATTTTCTTTAACTCTTTTACATAAATTTTATTTGATGGAACTTCAATATAAGTTGTCTTAAAATTTCCAATATTTGAATCAAGATAAAGACTAATAAATAATTTCATCAAAAAATTAAAATTAATAATTCATACTTAATTTTATAATTATAATATTTATTTAATATATTAATTTCCCATTAAATAATATTTAGAATGTTTATTTATTTTAGAAAAAAATTTCTAAATTTAAATATTCTTCTTGTGCTTACTTTAAATTACTTTTTATTAATTTATTGTTTTTATCTCGAAGAACATAAATTGATATTTTTGTATCTGGGAATAATAAATAATTTTTATTCTCAATAAACAATCTCAAACAATATAAAAAGAAAATTATATAATGAAAAATTTAAAATTAAGATTTTAAAATGTTAAAAAATATAATATTTTATGTAAATAAAACAAATCAATAATAAACTACAATTAATCACCTTTTAAATTAAATTGAATATCCCAAATATCTTCACTTTCATTAATATCAAATTTAAAATCATCTATGATTTTCTTTTCAGCTTCAGATAAATTATTTAATAATTTTTCATCTCTTTTTGATAATCTAGAAATTACAATTCTACTTATAATTTTAATTTCTTGACTCCAATGATTTTCAATATTTTCGACTAATTTAGAAAGAAATGACAATTGTAAATTACTTTTATATAATTCAACAATAAAATTTTCATTTTTAAAAAAAATTAAACTTCTATCAGCAATTAAGAAACTTAAATCACTAAAACAAATTTTTATTTTTCTAAAAACTTTATTTAATAAAGTTTCATCTAAATTACTAGTTAAATTATTTGTAAAAATATTTTCTAAAATATCTAAATATGTTATTATTCTATCTGGATATCTTACAGGCCAAGTTTTAATTAAAAAATTTAATATTTCTTGTAAAACATTTTTGTCAAAGGCCATTAATTTATATATCATTTCTTTAAGTATATTTTGTTTATAAATATTTTTACATTTTAATAAAGGACAAATTATATCTTTAATTAAACTCATATATTTTTCATTTATTGGTTTTTTTGCTCCTAAAATTATACATTTTAATATATCTAAACATTCACCTAAACATAATAAATTTGAATTTTCATCCCTTGTAATATCTATTAAAATGTTTGAAATATTTTTTAAAATAAATTTCCTATAAGTAAGTGATGAAATATAAATTTTATATATTATTAATTTTATTATTATTCTTTCTTCATTATCAAGAGTTTGTAAAGCTAAAACAATATCAGAAATAAATTTTAAAGGAATTTTTGAAATTAATAAAGATTCAGTTGGAATATTATTTAATAAAACAATGAAAATATCATATAGATTTAAAATATCTTGCCAACATTCATTTTTAATTCTTATCATTGAAGGTACATTACCATTATTATTATCATTTTCATTAACTGCAAATTCTTCAATAATTTGTTTAGATAAAGTTGCTTCTATTATATTATAATTTGAATCAGTAACTTTATATTTTGGATATGCTCTTACATGAGCAAAATTAACAATTGATACCATTTCAAGAATATTATTTACAAATTGTTCATTATCAAAAATTATATTACTTAAATCTTTTTCTTGTTTAAGAAATTTTAATATTTCAATAAATAAACCACTTCTTCTTACTTTATCAGAAGGAGATAATTTTTTATTTGTATTATGCATATCAATAAATTCTTCTAATAATTTAGTAAATTCTGATACTTTTGAATTAGATGAATTACCAATATTATTACTTATTATTGATATACTTTGAGGTTCATTTATACTACTAGTATCACTTTTACTTTGATTCGTTTTACTTTTTGTATGATAATGTTTACTAATTTTTAAAGATTTAATATCGTTATTTTCTTTATTAAGTGAATAATTTTGTTTTGTTAATTTTTCTGAATTTGAATTTAAATTATTATTACTATTTATGTTATTATTATTATAAACATGTTGATTAAATGCATGAAGTTGAGTTAAACGAAAAGTATTTTTTTTACTCTTTATAATCTTTTCAATTAAACTATTTATTTCTTTTGTATATAATTTATTAGGTGCTTTTTTTGCAGTAGATGAATTTGATGATGTTGAAGAATTAGTTGAAGAATATTTTTTAGAAGAATTAAAAGCCGACATTTTAAACCTTAATTTAAAAAATTTTTTATTTCTCTACAAATATGAATATTAATAAAATAAAAAATTAATTAAAAAAAAATCATTATGGAACCAATAAAATTAGTATTAATAGGAGAATCTGGAGTAGGAAAAACATCAATAATTTCAAGATTTACAAAAGATGAATTTGATCCAGAGCAAGTATCATCATCAAGTGCTCAATTCATTTCAAAAGAAATAAATATTGATGATCAAGTAATAAATTTTGATATTTGGGACACTGCAGGACAAGAAAGATTTAGAGCATTAGCAAAAATGTTTTATAAAGAATCACAAGTTATTGTTTTAGTTTATGAAATAACTAATAGAAAATCTTTTGATGCAATAAAAAATTATTGGTATAAAGAAGCTATTAATAATTCAACAGCTAAAATTTATGCTGTTGTTGGTAATAAATGTGATTTATATGAAAATGAACAAGTTTCTGATGTTGAAGGGAAAAATTTTGCAAAGGAAATTAATGGTATTTTTAAATTAACTTCTGCTGCTTCTAATATTGGAATTAATCGTTTGTTTCAATCTATAGGAAAAAAAATTATTAATCCTAATTATTGTGAAGAAGAAAATGAACAAAAAAATACAAATCAGAATAATAATTTTACTTCTGAAGGTAACAATAATAAAAAATTGACTCAAACTTATAAAATACAAAAAAATAATGTTGACAATAAGGATGAAAAGAAAAAAAAGAAAAAATGTTGCTAAATTTATTATCATTTTTTATTGTTATTAGTTAATATTATTTAATTAATATTTAAAAAAATTCAATTAAAAAATGGAAAATTTAAAAAAAAAATATAAAGTAATGAATTATGATATTAAAGCAGATAATAAAACAATGAAAAAATATACATCAGTATTAAATAATAGAGAAAAAATTGAAATAAGAACTAATTCAAATTTATTTAAAATAGATATTAATTCAATTAGAAAAATATTTAATTTAATAAAAGAATACCCAGAAGAAAATATTTTATTTTTATATGAAGATTTATCTGTGCAATTAAAAGATCCATCAATTATAAATAATCCAGTTTTATTTAATGAAATTGGAACATCATATGATAAAGATAATAATAGAAATCTAATTGAATCAGATTCTTTAATTCAAAAAATAAATAATTGTCTTTTTTATTTTTATTTTTTAGCTGGAGCAATTTTACTTTTTCATTTATGCTTATTTTTATTTAGTCCTAATGTAAGAAAAAAAATATTTTTAATTATTTAATTATTTAGTTTGAATTAACTATTTATATTATTACATGTATTATTTTAGTAGAAAGTTTATTGAGTTTGGGATTTTTTTATTATGAAAAATCTCATTATAATCATAATTTTGTTTATCATAAAGTAGCAATTCCAATTTTTTTGACTGTTTGTGATATTTTATGGATTGTGAATATATGTTATTTTTTTTTAATAAATAGTGAAAATATTGAAGAATTTAGAAATAAATTTAAAATAATTACAATTATAGTATATACTTTTGATGCTTTGGCTATTACATTTGGAAATTATTATGAATGCAAAATACTTGAAGAAAGAAGAATTCTTAATTATCCTTTTCAAGAAGTTAATCAAGAATTATCCTCTATTAATGAATCAGATAATGTTAAAATTATATAATAAAAATTATTTATTTATTTAATTTGAATTTTAAATTGTTAATTTTTTAATTATTATCATAGTTTATTTTTAAAATTAATTTTTTTAAATTAATATATAAATAATTAATATTCTTGAAAATAAATTTAAATTAAAATGAGCGCCCAAAATGAATTATATGAAGGTTCATGTTTTTCTTCAAATGAATTAAAAAAAAGACTTATTAAAATGCAAATTCCATTTAATCAATTTATAAAGGATAAAAAATATTTAATAAACAAATATAATGAAGCAATAAAAGATGAAAACAATTTAAAATTCATATTAGAAGAAATTAATTCTGATTATAACATGAGACAAAATTTTTTAAAGAGGAAATTTGATAATTCAAATAATCAAGATTTTGATAATTCAAACTCTCAAAATCCAGAAAATGAAAATGAAAAAAAAATATTATTTAACCCAATAAATAATATTCAACAAAATTCAAATTTAATTCAAAATTCTCCTTTATCATCAGAAAATAAATCAAAAAGTTCAAAAACATTAAAAAAGAAAAGTACAATAAGAGTAGATAATTTAACTGAAATAAAATTATTAAAAGAACCAAGTGAATTTAATTTAAATTTTTCAACTGAAAAAAATTTAAATGAAAATGGAACTGATTTTAAACAATATGCACAATCATCAAAAATAAATAGAGTTTCTAATGAAGGAAATATTCAAAAAAGTATTATTAATTTAAAACCAATTCATATTAGAGATAGTATTGAATACAATTTAGAAAAAATAAACCAAAATATCATTCAATTAAAAAATCAAAATAATAAAAATGATTACTTGAGAAGAAGAACATTAAATAATACATTAAATATTCAATATAATATTCCTCAGACAAATAATAATATTAAAAACCAAAGATTATCTGCTCCAAATAATAATTTGTTGATAAATAAAATAAATAATGAAAATTGTTTCCAAAATAATAATAAAAATATACCAAAAATTAAGGAATATATTATTAAAAAAGAAAATGATATTTATTCTGTTCAAAATAAATTCCAAAATATTCAAAATAATATAAATAATACTCATATAGATAATCTTAATATAAAATTTGAAGAACCAAAAATTGTAGAGAGAAGTAAAAGTATATCATCAAATAATATTAATAGAATATCAATCTCTTCACCTTTTGATAATAAATTACATACTGAATTGGATAATACTGAAAACAATTTACAAAATTTGAATCAAACATATCAAACTTTACCTAGTAAAATAAATAAAAAAAAAGTTCAATTTTGTGATGAATATGTGAATAAAACATTTAATAATGTAATTGAAATTAAAACAAATCCAACTCAAAGAAAAAGTAATTTAATTAAACATAGAAATTCAGCTGATAATATTAATTTATATTATAATAAAAAAAATGAATTCACAAATGAATTAACTTCAATTCCTAATAATAATTATGCAAAAGATAAAAATATTAAGAATAATAATTTTCAAATTTATGAATCACTAATTAATAATTCAAGAAAAAAAAATGATAATTTAAATTACAATAAAATAAATGTAGATGATAATTCAACAACAAATTCAAGTTCGAATCATTCTTCAAATCAAAATAATAATAGAATAATGAAAAATATACCTTCAAATTTACCTCTTTCACCTATTAAAGAAATAAATAGTCAAAAAAAAGATAATTCAAGTTTAAATATGGAAAATTATCATGATAATGAGAATAATAAAGATGGATATTTTAATATAATTCAAAATATTAAAAATGGTTTAAAATCAAAAGAAATAAATAATACTAATTATATTATTAATAATAATGATAATAATAAAATTTCTTTTGGAAATGATTCATATGAAAATAATAATATTTCACTTCCATTAAAACAATCAATTAGTTTTGATAACATGAATAATAATAATTTATATAAAGATATTGAAAAAGAAGGTTTATCTCCAATAAAAAAGAATTATAATAATACAACTTATAATTATGATAATTATAACTTTAATAAAGATTTTATTCAATCACAAAACCAATTAAATAAAACTGAACCAATATATGATGAAATTGATACTTCATCAAATCAAAATAATTTAAATATTATAAATAATATTTATGACAAGAAAAATAATATAAATTATCAAAATGAAAAAGAATTTAAATGGGGTGAATTAATGCCAAATAATAATAATAATGATAATCAATATTTAAATAATTTAAATTTCCAAAATCAAAATGATTATAATTCAAAGTTTAATTATGAAAAAAGAATAAATTCACGTTATAATGAACCTCAATCAATTCATAATAATGGACAATTTAGACTATTATTAAACAAAGAAGAACATAATATAAATTATGATTTAATTTATTCTCTTCTTTTTGGAGGATTTTCTATTGGTGCTTTATCTTTGGGTTATTATTATTGTTTAAAAAATCATATTTTATTTAATAGAAATGATGAAACTTTTTCAAATAATGAATTAAGTTTTAATAATTTTATCAAAATTTTATTTTCTCCTTTTGAAACTTTTTATATTATAATAACTAATCCTAGAAAATATATTTTGGAATCTTTGATTTTATTATTTAAAAATATAGGAAAATTTTTATTTTGGGATTATTTAAAATTTACAATTGGAATTATTATTATTAGTTCAATTGGTTATTCACTTTATAAAAAATATAAGGAAAAATGTTTAATTGAAAAAATATTTAATGAAATTAAGAATGAATTAAAAAGATTATATGATAATTCAAAATTAAATGAAGAGATTGAAAATTATTTTGATATTGGAATTAGTGAAAATGAAATCATGAAAAAATATCATCATGAATTTAATTTAAGTCAAGAACAATTTTTAAAAAGAATTTTACCAAAATTAAGAGCAAAAAGAAAGAATGATTATAATATAAAAATTTTTGAAAATATAATAAATGGAAGAAAACAACTTATATGGCAATGGAATCCCTATTAAAAATTTTAAAATATATTAATTTTTTTTTCATACAATAATTATAAATATAACAATATTATAAATAGTAAATTTAATTAACAAAAAACAAATATAAAAATAATTGGTAAATTAATACCAAAAAAAATTTTTAAAATATATTAAAAAAAATTATTTAAATAATTTAATATTTTATTTTAATCTTTTAAAATATTTTAAATTTAATAATAAATATTTTAATAAAACTTCTTTTGTTTCTTCTTTTTTTTAGGTATAATATTTTGATTTTGATTTCCTTCTCCTCTTTCTTCTCCTCCTTCTTCTCCTCCTTCTTCTCCTCTTTCTTCTTTTTCTTCAAATTCTTTTTTATCACCTAATAATTCTTTATCTCCTCCTAAAACATTATAAAATATAATAGCTTGATTAACTTTAACATCAAATGAATCAACCATTTGTTCAAATTCATTTTCAAATTTAGGATCATTGAAAATTTCTTTTGCCCAAAATTCTTCTTTTGCTTGAATAAAATATAATAATTTTTCATCTTCTTTTATTTCATTTTCACCTCTTTTTCCACTTAAAAATCTTGAAATAAATCTTCTTACTGTTGTAGCTAATAACATTTTTTTAACTAATTTCTCATTATCATTAGTAAAATATTCATTTATTTTTTCAATTTGTTCTTTATCAATTTCTTTTTTATAATCTTCATTTACATTATCTACAATTTGAGGATAACATAATAATTCAATATATTCATAAATAGAAATTAAAATATTTAATTTGAAATCTTGATGATCTCTGAAAAATTCTTTACAATCATCATTTATTTTTACAAAATCAGGAGTTTTTTCAATTGCTTCATTAATTGAATATGTACTTTGATAATTTTCATTTTTTAAATAAAATATTAGTAATTGAAGAGAAAACATTAATCCATTAAAATCAATTCTATTTTTAGTTGTATAATCAAATAATATTTTTCTTTCTTCTTTTTGAAGAGGATTTTGATTATATTTTTCAATAAATTCTTGAATAACTGTTGAATTTCCTCCTCTATATCCTTCAAATCCATAAGTAACAAATCTTTGACCTTAGTTTTTAAATAATTTTTTTCCTGGTAAAATTATCTTTCCAACTTCTTCTTCAATTAAATCAAAATCATAGTTTATAATTTTATAATTTTTATAATTTATTTTACCTTCTAAATCAATGAAACTTCTTTTTGAAAATGCTGCAATTATTTCATCAAAACTATTATAAATTGAATTTCCATTATCTAAATCTAATGAAACTACTTCTGATTTTGTTGCATCCTGTGCATAAATTTCTTTTTCTAATTGTTCTTTGAAATAATGTAAAACTCCACTTTGACTTATATTTCCTATTATATTATTTAAAAATGTATTTTGCCAATTAATAAATTTTTGATATGCTGCTGCTAAATACATTCCAAATAACCATTCACCATCATCATTTAATACATTTGCAATTACATCTGAATCTTTTATATCTTTTAATTTCATTTCAGGTCTACATTTATATTTTAATAAATATTGATCCTTTATTTCATTATTTTTCTGTTTTTCAGCTAAGAAATTCATAAAATGTTTCCATCCATCTTGGAAGTCTTTAAATTGTTTATATAATATGTCATTATTTAATCTCATTAACTCATCTTTTATTTTTAATTCTTTTCCTTGATCCCTTGTAATTTTATATGTATATATTTCAATCATAGAATTTACAAATGGATTGATTTTTATTATATTTTGTAATGCATCAACTTGTCCATTATCATTTAGGTAATTTGTAATAATTGGATATTTTTGTTCATATTGAGGAATTAATTCTAATTCTTCTATTAATTGAGATTGATTTGGATATTTTGGAACAACAAAATATCTAAAGAAAGGATATTTATCTTGAGGATATACTAAAGGATCAATTGATTCTTGAATTATACATCTAAGAGTATTTATATCCATTTGATTTAAGGTATTATTCCATTCTAAATATTTTTTTTTATAATCTTCATATCCATTTATACTATTATCTACAATTTCATTTATTTTATTTTCTAAATTTAATCTTATTTCTTTTGTATTAATTGAAGGAGTTTTTTTAAGTGTATTTGATAATTGAGGATAAATATAATTTAAGAATATTTGTATTTCATTTATTCCTTTTGCTTTTAATGCATTTTCTAAAAATTTATATGTTTTACACATTACATCGAAAAGTGATTTTGAATCTTTAGGAATTAATTGTTTAATTTCATTTTCTTTAATATATCCCATTAATTGACCAAAATATAATGAAGAATAAAAAATTAATGCAAGTAATCTATATGATATTTGGTTTAAAACTCTTATTTTCTTATCAATTTTATTAAAGAATCCTTGTGTTACTTGTTTAATACCTTTATGTTCTTCTTTAGTAAATTCCTCAACTTCTTTTTTAAAATCTTCAACAGTTTTATATCTAAAAGTATGATATGTACGATGTTCTTCAACCCATTTACAATCTTTAACCCATTTAACAATATAATCTTGTTGAGCTTTATCTTTAAATACTCTAAAATGGTTTTCTCTATCAACTGGAACATGATAAGTTCCTCCTATTTTTTGATTACAATTAAAACAAACAGATTCTGCCATTGGAAGTCCACAATGATCAACATCATACCATTGACCACATGAACAAACATATGCACCTTTATATGCATCATTATACTTTATTAAAAATTTTTCAACTTCAATAACTGAATTAACCCATATATTTTCATTAGGTTCATCTCCTGGAATAAATGAATTATTTATCACATTTAACATTTGATTTGAGAGTAAATCAAAATAAAAATGTTGTGGTTTTTCCATTAAACAACTCACGAGTACTTTATATGAAAAAATAATCATTTCTAAATCATTCACAGAAATTTTTCCAAAGTAGGGTTGAGTTGTTTGAATAAATTTTTCACTATCGTAAAATATTTTTAAAAATTCTTTTGCAGGGTTTGATATATTTAGTTTATTTATTATTCCTAAAGCCCAAGTTGAAAATTTATTTAATATATTTTTATTATCTTCTACATAATTTTCTTTATTTAAATTTGATAAAATTTTATTTACTGTAATATCAAAGAAAATATCAAATCCTGAATTTTGATTTATTAATTCAATATATTCACTGGAATTTATTTGAAATTCTTTCTGAAAACCTTCAATAAATTTAGTCCATTTTTCTTGATAAAGGTCTATTTTTTCAATTGGTAAAAGTGAATAATCAAAATTAGCAATAATTTTTTCTTCAAAATTAAAATCTTTAACTAAAGGAGTCATTTGGATTTTTTGGAAATCAAATAATTTAAAAGAATCATAATCTTTTAAATTACTTCTGACTAATTTCATTATAAAATATTTAATAACAGTTCTAAAATTATTTTTTTCTGGTCCAATAATTGTATTAATAATAATAGCAATATTTCCTGCTTGTTGTAATTTTTTTTGATTCATTTCTATTTCAATTAATTGTGTTAAATATACTCTAATATATGCAACACACATTAAAAATGCTAAATGAGGATATAAATATTCTTCTTTCTTTATTTTATCTTTTAAAAGTGAATCAATAAAAGTTAAACTCTTATCTAAATATTTCAAACTTAAACCATTAATTGTCTTTTTAATTTCTTCTTCTTCCGTGTTAGATAAATTTTTAATTTCTTCAAAATATGAATTTACATATGATTCAAATAGATATATTAAAACTTCATCAAGCAATTTATTATCTTTTTTTTGTTCTAAAATTTCATATAATGGATTTACTTCTTGAGTAAAACTTAAATATTCATCAATTAATTGATCCAAATTTTCCTCATTTTCTTCTAATTGTGGTGCAATATCTGCACGTAATATTATTCCTAATAAACTACTTGATTTCAAAATTAAAGCATTATCATTTAAAATATATTCTATAATTTTTTTTCTATATTCTTGACTTGGAACTTGCTTTATTTTACCATCTAAAATAAACATTATTATTTTAGAATATTCTTCATTATCTTTTATAATTTTTTTTAAATAATTATATTCATTAGCTAAAACTTCTGATAATTCATCAATTTTCCCATCTAAGAAATTTTCTTCTGCAAAAATTTCACTTTCTTTTTTCAATAAATCAATTAATTCTCTTAATTCTTCATTTTTATTATGTCCTTCTTGTGAAAATAATGGAGTAATTTGAAGAAACATTTGTAAATTAAAAATTTGTTTTGAATAAATTCTTAAATTAATTTCTATTTGCATTGCATTTTGCATAATACTTTTAATAGTTTTTAAGAAATCAAAATATTTAACTTCATCTAAATCAATATAAAATTCAGGATCATCTAAAATTGATTTAAGACAGGATTCAAAAACTAAAAATAAAGCAAGATTAACTTGAGATTTATGTTTAGGACTTCTTGGAGAAACTTCTAAATTAACTTGTTTATCATCAATAATTCTAGTAATATTATCAAATAAATTTTCTTTATATTGTTGAATTGTATTAAACATATCAAGAATTATATAAATATTTTTTGAATTTGCTTCCATCCATAACATTGATTTAGAAAAATCTTTAATGAAATTTTCTTTATTCTCACCATATTTTTTTTCTATTAAAGTATTTAAAACTAAAAATAATTGAGAATAATTTATATCATTAAATTGATTTCCTAAGAATAAAATAAAATAATCTTGATATATTTTTTTAATATATTCTTCATTTAAATTTTCTTCTTTTTCCAATTCTTCATATTTTTTAAATATTTCATATTTCTTTAATTCATTTACAACTTTATTAATTAAATTTTCTTGTACACTTGTAAAATTCCTTAAATCTTCTTCTAATCCTTCTTCTTCACTTTTTTGATTATTTCTAATTCCATCTTCATTTTGATAAAAATCTTCTTTTATATCATTTACATATTGAATAATATTTTCTAAAATTGGTTTTGAACCTGGAATATTCATTCCCATTAAAATTTGTACATCATTACTATTCATTTCTAAACTTGGTTTTTCTTCTCCTAATTCTAATAATTCAAAATATTTATCAAAAAAGTTTTTTAAAAATTGATCTTCTTTATTTTCATCATTCATTAAAAATGATAAAATATGATCTCTTTCACATTTAACAATTACTTTTGTTAATATAATTTTCAATGTATATAATTGGAAGTTTTTAATTCCTGAAACATAATCAATATCATCTTTTTTTAATCCATTTGGATCTTTAAATAAAGTTAATGCAATATTATCTGAGTTTTCTATTTGTTTTTCCATTATTGCTTTTATTTTTTCTTGGAATTCTATACTTGATATAATTTTTTGAGTAATATTTTTTTGATAATCTTCATTTTTAAAATGTTCAATTTTATTTTTGAAATTATATCTAATTGATGAAAATGATGAATATGTATTACCTTTTATTTCATTATCTAAATCAATTAATTCTTTTATTTCAAATACTTGTTTATTATTTTTTTCTAAAATATCTTTTATAGATACATTTAAACCATTTATATTATCAATAAATATTTGATTAAATCCTGATAAATGAGATATTAATGTTTGATTTTTTATTATTTTTCTTTCTTTTGCTTTTTTTTCTTTTTCTTCCATTTCTTTTGCTTTTAATTCTTCTTCTTTATTTAAGAAGACTTTTCTATTTTTCATCATTCTATTATCTTTTAATTCTCTATCAATTCTAAATAAATGAACCATAAAAATAAATATCTTTTTTTTTAATCCTTTTCTATTTGGATTTTCTTTTATATAATTTTCAATATAAAATTTAATTGAATTCATTTTTGAAGTATCTTCAGGTTGAAATTGTATAACACAAACTTTATATTCTCTTTTCTCATCAAAAGTTAATAATTCTTTATCTAAATTATTTTCAGATTTTAATCTAGAAACAGAAATCCTAAGTATTGAATCAGGTTTAATCTCTATATTCAATGTTTCATTTTTAATTACTTTATTTCCATCTCTATTTATAAGTTTAAAGTTTTCTAAAATACTTGAAAAAGTATAAATAATATTCATATATTTATCAGTTTTTTCTAAGAAATTAGAAAGATTTGAATGTTCTCCTTTTTCATAATATTCAAATATTTTCTTTAAAACATCTGGATTTTGTGTTTCAAAAGCAGAAACTTTTGAGGCAACCATAATATCTTGTGAAAAAGTAGGAACAATTTTTTTTAATATTTCATCTTGTATTTCATTAACATTTTTATCTTTAACAGTATATGCAATTCCTAATAGTTCTTCTTTATCACAATTAACGAGTTGTTTTTCTAAATCAAATTTATATTTTGGAGAAGTATCATAAGCTAATTTAATAATATTTTTTATCATTAATAAAGTATTATCTGTTCTATCTCTAATTTGTTTTCCTAATAATGATTCAAATGAAACAATATGTTTTTCAAATCTATTTAAGAAAGGAGCTTCTTCTTTTTCTAATTCATCTTCATCTACTAAAATAATACATTTAAAATCATTATGAACAAAAGATAATGAATTATTTGATGAACCTAAAGCAATTCTTGCAAAGTTTTTATCAGAAACAACTGTGAAATTTTGATTGAATAAATCATATAAAGAGGGATAAATTGATTCTAAATCTTTTAATAATAAGACTTTTCCTTCTTCCATAATTGATATAATTTTATTTAATATTTTAACAGAGTAAAATTCTCCAATTTGATCATTTTCAAATTGACTTCCTAAATAAAAAATATGCTCTTTTTCCATTTCATCTAAAATATTTCCTAATAAATAAGGACTAATATTACTTTTACTAATAACTAATAAATATCTTCCTTCTTTATCTTGAATATTTCTTTTAATACAATCCATAACTTCATATTCATTTTTAGGTCTTGCATTTTCATATCTTTTTTTAAATATATCTTGAATAACAAAAATTGAATTCTTTGAACCTTCTAATTTTGCAATTCCACCAAAATTCCTTTCTAAAGCTGCTAAACCTGTTTGAGTTAAGACATTATCATCAATTTCAACATTAATTCCTCTAATTAGATTAGTAGCATTTTTAATAAAATTATAAAAGTCTCTTGCACCATGAAAATCTTGTAATCTATTTTTTTGATTTAAAATTAATTTATAATGATAATATGTACTGGCTAAATTTTTGAAAAAATCAGAATAATTTTTAGTTAATTCTTTATCATATGATTCAGCAATTGTTAAAGCAGTTTTTTGTAAATCTTCTTCATCAGGTTCTGGAATAGCTAAATAAATACCTCTATTCATTTTAGATGCATCAAGAGTCCAATTTGAAATTCCAACAAAAGCAACTTTATCTTCATTTTCATCATATTCTAATTGAGAATGAATAACTTTTAATGGATTATTTGGTGATACTTCAGCAAGTCCCATTTCATCAAAATATATCATTGATATAACTTTTTCTTCTTTAATTCCTTTTGCTTTATTTTCAATATTTCTTTTTTTTGTGTTTCTTACTACATCACGAGCCTTTTCAAATATTTTTAAAACACCTTTTGATGTACTTGTTTTTGAACCTTGATATGAATTCATTATTAATTTTGGTAATGTTTTAAATAATGGACTTTCTGAATTTTCTCCTTTCATTGATTTAAATAATAATTGAACACTAAGTGATTTACTACATCCTGGTTTACCACATATAAAAACTGGAACTTGAGTATTTACACATACAAATAAAGTAAATAAATTATCTAATAATGCTTTATTTTTTGCAATTCCTTGTCCAATTTTAACATTAGATGCAACATATTGTTCTTCTCTTAAAGGAACGTCTTCAAAATTATGTCCAAATATTTTTTCCATTTCTCTTAAATAATCATTTCTTGTATTTTTATCTGATATTCTTATGCAATAACATATAAATATTGAAAGATTAATTACTTGATCTAAAAATTCTTTTTTTGTTAAATTAATAATATCTGCTTTAACTTCCATATTTTCATCTTTTTGTTTATTTGTTAGATAATCATAAAAGAATTCAAAAAATATATTAAATCTTCTAACTTCTCTTAAACTTACTGAAGAAGCTTCATTTCTTTCTCTTATGAAATCTTGACTTTTAATAATAGCTTCTGTTGAAAGTTTATGTGCAAATAAAAATTCTTCTTGATTAATTTCTTCTTTATCTTTCTTTTCTGCAATAACTCTTTCAACAATACTTTTAATATATTTTGCTTCATCTTCAGCAGTTAAATTTCCAAAATCAAAAACAAAATTTAAAAGAGAATAAGGAAGAGGATTAACTGTATAAACTAAATTTCTTACTTTTTGTTCTTTTTTATTTACTAAACCTACAACTTCTAATTTTTTTGTTAAAGTCCTATAAGGATTACATGCAGCAATAAAAGTAACTTTTTTATTTATATTTCTACCATACATTGTATGTTTACACATCATTTCACTTATTAATCCCATTGAATTGCAAGTATTAATTTCATCTAAAAATATCCAAATTTTATCTTTTACACTTATTGATTTATTTTTTGCTTTTTCTTCCATTTCAACTTTTTTTTTATTTATTTCTTCTTGAATTTTTATTTTAAAATCTTCTTTTCTTTTATTAAATTGTTCTTCAGTCTCATCAGGTAATTTTGTAGTTTCTTCAATTTCAGCTAATGCTCTTTGTGCTTCTTCTAATACTAATTTATTATCTTTTTCTTCATTTATATCTTCAACTAAATTCATATTATTTCCTTTTACTTTTCCTTCCATAAAATCAATTATATCTTTATCTGATATTCCAGCATGAATATTTAATGTTTTCATTTCACTTTTAAGTAATTGGGAAATAATCCTTATTAATGATGTTTTCCCACAGCCAGTTTCTCCCATCATAATAACAGGAATATTTGCTTGAATTCTAAAAATAATTAAAATCATTTTTATAAAATTATCTGAAGTAAAAACATATGAACCAACAATTTGTTTAACTTTTTCAATTGTAGACTTTAAATCTAAAACTTTATCAATTTCTTCAAAAAATGTATTAGGAGAAGGAGGATTTTGATAATCAATTAAATTTCTCATTCCAGTAATATCAGAACTATATAATTGTGTTAAATCATTATATTCTTGTTCTCCTTTTTTACAATTAGTAATAATACTTAATGAACCTCCATCTAAATTACAAAATACTAAACTAGGTTTAATTTGTTTATAAGATACATATTCTTTATTTTCTAATTTTTTAATTGCTTCATCTAATGCTTTATCTTCATCATATTTACCAATTTGTCTATTTTGAGAAAATTCTTGATGTTGAATTAAATTTGAATAAGCACCTTTTGTAAAATGTTCTGTATTTTTAATTAGAGCATTAATTATAAATGTTCTAATATTAGGTAAATTTGGTTGTCTTTTCTCTCTTCCAATTTCTTTTAATTGTTCTGTTGATAAAGCATAATTTCCATTAAAGAAAATTAATTGACAAGCAATAATATTTATAAAACTTAATTTTTGATAAAAAGAAGATTTTTCGACTTTAAAATATTCTTTTATTAAAGATTCACATGTCTCTTGATTTAATTTTACTGCATTTAATCTAGAACCATCTTCAATATTAACTAATCCTTCAATAAAAATGTTATGAGTATTTATTTTA
>JAEEGK010002618.1_pt1 | contig 45151 bp, 42 predicted proteins | sample 8958771 | NCBI WGS metagenome assembly JAEEGK01 (sample SAMN16246547, study PRJNA631951) | gut metagenome | biome: gut microbiome; feature: rumen; material: SC-attached | host: Bos | place: Iran: Karaj | collected 2018-10
AGGGCAAGCCCGCCCTGTTCAAGTGCCACGTCCACGAGGTCAAGGAAAAGCTTCTGCCCGAGGCGGACGACGAGTTTGCCAAGGACGTGAGCGAGTTCGACACCCTGGCGGATTTCCGCAAGAACATCGAGGACAAGCTCCGCCAGCAGAAGGAGAACAAGACCAGGGACGATTTCCTGGATCTGCTCCTCGCCCAGGTGGTGGACGGCATGAAGGTGGACCTGAACGACGCCATGGTAGACCAGCGGGCCCAGCAGATGGTGGAGGACATCGCCCAGCGGATCCAGAACCAGGGCATCTCCCTGGATACCTATCTGGGCTGGATGGGCACCAACCTCGCCGACTTTACCAAGTCTCAGCGGGCGAACGCGGAAAAGACCATCCGTCAGGAGCTGGCCCTCGCCAAGATCGCCGAACTGGAGGGCATCACCGTCGAGGAAGAGGACCGGGACCGGGAGCTGCAGAAGCTGGCCGACCAGTACGGCATGGAGCTGGACACCGTGAAGACCTTCATGGATACCGATATGATGAACGAGAGCATCCTCTACACCAAGGCCGCCGACTTCCTCATCGCCAACGCCGTTGCCCTGCCGGAGCCCGAGCCGGAACCGGAGAAGATCGCCCCGGAGGAGGCGGAGGCCGCCGCCAAGACGGAGGAAGAGGAGAAGGCCTGAGCCTGAGGACCCTCTTTTTCCCGCCGGATGAATAGAAACCGGCGGATGTGTCTATGATCCTATACCGGAAGAAGGAGGAATGAAGATGAGTACATTGATCCCCTACGTCGTGGAACAGACCTCCCGGGGAGAACGCTCCTACGACATCTATTCCAGGCTGCTCAACGACCGGATCGTATTCCTGAACGGGGAAGTGAACGAGGCTTCCTCCAGCGTGATCGTTGCTGAGCTCCTGTATCTGGAGGCCCAGGACCCGGATAAGGATATCCAGTTTTATATCAACAGCCCCGGCGGGAGCGTCACGGACGGGCTGGCCATCTACGATACCATGCAGTATATCAAGGCGGACGTCTCCACCATCTGCGTGGGCATGGCCGCCAGCATGGGCGCTTTCCTGCTCTCCTCCGGCGCGCCGGGGAAGCGGATCTGTCTGCCCAACGCCGAGGTCATGATCCACCAGGTCCTGGGCGAGACCAAGGGCCAGGAGACGGACATCCAGATCGAAGCCAGGCACATGGGCCGGATCAAAAAGACCCTGACGGAGATCATCGCCAGGAACTGCGGCAAGCCCTACGACCAGGTCTATGCCGACTGTGAACGCAACAACTGGATGAGCGCCGAGGAAGCGAAGGAATACGGCCTCATCGACAGTGTGATCTATAAACGCTGACGTGGCGGGACGGAGCGGCAGATCTATGGAAGACAAACGGAATCCGCGCTGCTCTTTCTGCGGAAAGAGCCAGGACGAGGTGGAAAGGCTCATCGCCGGCCGGAACGCCTACATCTGCAACGAGTGCGTGGAGCTCTGCCTCAGCGTGATGGGGGAGGATTACCTGCCCCAGCAGCGGAAGAGCCGGCAGATGATGAAACAGATGCAGGAGGAGGGCCTGCCCAAGCCCCTGGAGATCAAGGAATTCCTGGATCAGTATATCGTGGGGCAGGAGGAAGCGAAGGTCACCATCTCCGTGGCGGTCTACAATCACTACAAGCGCATTTTCTTCGGCAGCGGCGACGACGTGGAGCTGCAGAAGAGCAACATCCTTCTGATCGGGCCCACCGGCTGCGGAAAGACCATGTTCGCCCAGAGCCTGGCCAAGCTGCTGGACGTGCCCTTCGCCATCGCGGACGCCACGACGCTGACGGAGGCGGGCTACGTGGGCGACGACGTGGAGAACATCCTCCTGCGTCTGCTCCAGGCTGCCGACTACGACGTGGAGCTGGCCCAGCGGGGCATCATCTATATAGACGAGCTGGACAAGATCTCCCGGAAGAGCGAGAACGTATCCATCACCCGGGACGTCAGCGGCGAGGGCGTGCAGCAGGCGCTGCTGAAGATCCTGGAGGGGACCGTGGCGAACGTGCCGCCCCAGGGCGGGCGCAAGCATCCCCATCAGGAATTCATCCAGATCGACACCTCCAACATCCTTTTCATCTGCGGCGGCGCCTTCGCAGGCATCGAAAAGATCATCGAGGACCGCCGGAACAAGACGACCATCGGCTTCGGCGGCGAGGTGCAGAGCAAAAAGGAAATGAACATCGGGGAGATCCTGCAGAACGTGCAGCCTCACGACATCCTGAAATACGGGCTCATCCCCGAGCTTGTGGGGCGGCTTCCCGTGATCCCCCCCCTCCACAGCCTCACCAGGGAGGATATGATCCGTATCCTGACGGAGCCGAAGAACAGCCTGACCAAACAGTATCAGACCCTGCTGGGCTACGACCACGTGATGCTCAGCTTCACCCCGGATGCGCTGGAGGCCATCGCCGACAAAACGCTGGCCATGGACCTGGGCGCCCGGGGCCTCAGGAGCATCATGGAAAACCTGATGCGGGACGTGATGTTCCGCATCCCCTCGGATCCCGGCATCACGGGAGTCGAGATCACCGCGGGCTGCGTACGGGGCGAGGAAGAGCCCGTGCTGCGCCGCGCGCCGAAAGAGATAGCCGGCTGACGGCTGACCCACCGGGGACGGTCCTGAGACCGTCCCCTGCGCTATTGCGAGGTACCAGTTATGACAGAGAATTTTGAAAAACTGCCGATGATCGCCCTGCGGGGCCTCTCCGTGTTCCCGGCCATGATCCTGAATTTCGATATCGAGCGGCCGATTTCCGTCGCCGCTCTGGATCAGGCCATGGAAGGGGAACGCCGCATCTTCCTGCTGGCCCAGCGGGATGCCGATATCGAGGAGCCGGAGGAGCGCGACCTGTATCATATCGGCTGCGTGGCCTACGTACGGCAGATCCTGCGTATGCCCGGCGGCGCCGTCCGGGTCCTGGTGGAGGGCAAGAGCCGGGCGCAGCTCAACCGCATCATTGCCATGAAGCCCTGGATGGAAGCGGCTGTGGAGCTCATCCCGGAGGAGGCCGACCTGGAGCACGTCCGGCTGCGGGAAGCGCTCATGCGCCGCACCCGGGGCCTGGTGGGCCATATGCGCATGCTCCTGCAGGGCAACGGCCCCGTCAGCGGCAACGTGGACGGGTATCGCGATCCCGGCGCCCTGGCGGATTTCCTGGCCCAGAACATGCACATTCCCCATGAGAAGAAGCAGACGATCCTGGAAACGGTCCAGCCTCTGCGGCGGCTGGAGAAGATGAACGAGTTTCTGGAGTACGAGATCGAAGTGCTGGAGGTGGAATCCCAGCTCCATCAGAAGACCCAGGGCCGCATGATGGCCGCCCACCGGGAGAGCATCCTGCGGGAGCAGATGCGGACCATACAGCAGGAGCTGGGGATGGACGAGGAGCAGGAGGCCGAGTCGGAATACGACGAATACCGGTCGAAGATCGAGGCGCTGCCCGCCTCCGACGAGGTGAAGGAAAAGCTCCGGAAGGAGCTCAGCCGCCTGAACCACCAGGGCATGGGTTCCTCCGAGGGCGCGGTGCTGCGCACCTATCTGGACAAGGTCCTGGAGCTCCCCTGGGGAAAATACACCGAGGACGATTTCAACGTGGAAAAGACCCGGAGGATCCTGGACGAGGATCACTACGGCCTGCAGAAGGTGAAAGAGCGCATCCTGGAGTTCGTCGCCGTGAAGCAGCTGGCGCCGGATATGAAGGGGGCCATCCTCTGTCTGGTGGGCCCTCCGGGTACCGGCAAGACCTCCATCGGCATCAGCATCGCCCGGGCCATGGGAAGAAAGCTCAGCCGCATCAGCCTGGGCGGCGTGCACGACGAGGCGGAGATCCGGGGCCACCGGAAGACCTACGTGGGCGCCATGCCCGGCAGGATCATGAACGCCATGGCCCAGGCCGGCAGCGCCAACCCCGTTCTGCTGCTGGACGAGGTGGACAAGCTGGGCACGGATTACCGTGGGGACCCGTCCTCCGCCCTGCTGGAGGCCCTGGATTCCGAGCAGAACTACGCCTTCCGGGATCACTATCTGGAGGTCCCCTTCGACCTGAGCAACGTGGTGTTCATCACCACCGCAAATACCACGTCGTCTATCCCCCGTCCGCTGCTGGACCGGATGGAGGTCATCGAGCTGAGCAGCTATACGGACGAAGAAAAGCTGCACATCGCCAAGGATCATCTCCTTCCCAAGCAGCGGGAGAAGCACGGCATCAAGGCCCGCCAGTTGCGGGTGTCCGACGCCGCCCTGCGGGCCGTCATCACCGGCTGGACGCAGGAATCCGGCGTCCGTACCCTGGAGCGGGAGCTGGGCGCCATCTGCCGCAAGGCCGCCGTCAGGCTGGTGGAGGAGGGGGTCCCCTCCGTGACCGTGCCGGTGAAGGAGCTGGAGAGCTTCCTGGGCGTGCGGAAGTATAAGCCGGAGGAGAAGCGCCGGGAGGATACGGTGGGTCTCGCCAGAGGGCTGGCGTGGACCAGCGTAGGCGGCGTCACCCTGGACGTGGAGGTGGCGGTGATCGAGGGCACCGGCATGCTGCGCCTCACCGGCAACCTGGGCGAGGTCATGAAGGAATCCGCCGCGGCGGGCATGGGGTACATACGCAGCCGCGCGGAGCTGCTGGGCATCGATCCCGCCTTCCACCGCACGAAGGATATCCTCGTGCACTTCCCGGAGGGGGCCGTGCCCAAGGACGGGCCCAGCGCCGGCATCACCATGACCCTGGCCATGATCTCCGCCCTGACCGGCGCGCGGGTGCGCGGCAACATCGCCATGACCGGGGAGATCACCCTGCGTGGCAGGGTGCTGGCCATCGGCGGCCTGAAGGAAAAGACCATGGCGGCTCTCCGTGCGGGCGCGGATACCGTCATCATCCCCAAGGAGAACGAGCCCGACCTGGCGGAGATCGACCAGGACGTCCGCGCAAGGCTGAAATTCATCACCGCCTCCCATATCGACGACGTCCTGCACCTGGCCCTGGACTTCACGGGCGTCCGGCCCTGGCGGCCGGAGCCGAAGCCTCAGAACCTGATGCCCGCAGCCCCTGCGGAGCTGGACCGGAGTCCGGAGCGAACCCATCCCAACTGATACACGGGAGGGGATCCCCCGGCATAGAATGATACGGCAAGACCGTGCGGAGACGCGCGCGCCCCGTTTTAGGAGCGCGTCCGGCCGCCGGTCTTTCCTTATTATGCGACAGGGGACGATCCTATGAGAAATGCTTATCTGGAATTGCGGTCGCTCACCGATGCCGAAAGGGCGGCGGAGCTCCTTCACGCCCGGCGTATCCCGGCTCGGGCAGAGCGGCTCCCGGCCCCCCGGGGCTGCGCCTTCGGCGTTCGCGTTCCGGCGGGGAGCCTGGAGACGGCCCGCAGGCTGCTGCAGGCGGCCGGTCTGACGGTGCTTGCGCGCATGGACCGCGGCGGCGGTCCCGCCGGCCCATGATCTACTTCGACAATGCGGCTACGACGCTGCAGAAGCCGCAAAGTGTTGCAAATGCGATGCTGCGGGCGCTGAAAACCATGAGCAGCCCCGGCAGAGGCGGCTACGAGGCGGCCATGCGTGCTTCCGCCGAGGCATACGCATGCCGGAAGCTGGCAGCCGAGCTCTTCGGCACGGGGGATCCCGACCGAGTAGTGTTCTGCATGAACGCGACCCACGCCCTGAATCTTGCGATCAAGAGCGCTGCCGGACCCGGGGACCGGGTGGTGATCACGGGCTTTGAACACAACGCCGTTCTCCGGCCCCTTACCGCCGTCGGCGCGGAGATCACTGTGGCAGCTTCGCCGCTTTTCGAGCCGGAAGCCTCTCTGGAAGCCTTCCGGCAGGCGCTCACGGCCGATACGAAACTGGCGGTCGTGAACCACGTATCCAACGTGTTTGGCTTCATCCAGCCGCTGGAAGCGATGGCGGAGCTCTGCCGGGAGAGGGAGGTCCCGCTGATCGTGGACGCCTCCCAGTCTGCGGGACTGCTGCCGCTGGACCTGCAGACGCTGGGCGCCGCCTTCATCGCCATGCCCGGCCACAAAAGCCTGTACGGGCCCCAGGGCACCGGTCTGCTGCTGTGCAATGCCCCCGTGCAGCCCCTTCTTGAGGGCGGCACCGGGAGCGACTCGGCAAACCGGTCCATGCCGGATTTCCTGCCCGACCGGCTGGAGGCCGGCACTCACAACGTGCCGGGGATCGCCGGTCTGCGGGAGGGACTGCTGTTCATCAAGCGGAACGGCGCGGAGATCCTCCTCAAAAGAGAACGGGAGCTGCTGGAGCTGACGGTCCGTCTCCTGAAGGGCCATCCGCGGCTCCGCCTCTACACCGCCGAACGGCCGGATACACAGGCGGGCGTGCTGTCCTTTACGGCGGAGGGCTGCGATCCCGAAGCGGCCGCAGCGAGGCTCGCCCGGGCAGGCATCGCCGTCCGCGCCGGGCTGCACTGCGCGCCGCTGGCCCATGAGACGGCAGGGAGCGGCGGTACGGTGCGCATCAGCTTTTCCGCGTTCAACACACGGAGCGAGGTTTTGAAAACCGCCCGTTTCCTGCAAGAAAACTTCTGATGAAATCCGCTTTTTTCCTTGTCAAGGCTCTTCAGATAAGATATAATGTAGGGTAGCACAATAGGCATCTAATGGCTTTTCGGATGGAGGAAGCAGGATGGCTGTACTCAACGGCTTTCTCGATATCGTCAGGACGATACGGGTGAACGACGTCATCGACATGGCGATCATGGCGTTCATCTTCTATAAAGTCCTGTATTTTTTGGCGCGGACAGGCACCGGGCGCGTGCTCAAGGGCATCCTTTTTCTGGTGGTGGTGCTGCTCCTGGCGCGGGCGCTGGATCTGTACATGGTCAACTACATCTTCGGCAAGACCTTTGAGCTGGGCATCCTGGCCCTGCTGGTGATCTTCCAGCCGGAGGTCCGTTCGCTGCTGGAAAAGGTTGGCGGGATCACGAAGTATATCTCCACCCGCAGCAGCCCCCGGGAGGTGGAGAACGCCATCGGCCAGGTGGTGCTGGCCTGCCGGGATCTTTCCGCCACGAAAACGGGCGCCCTCATCGTCTTCGAGCGGGACAATACCCTGGAGGAGCCTGTGAAGACCGGCACGCTGATCCACGCGGACGTGAAGGCCGAGCTGCTGAAGAATATTTTTTATCCCAATACGCCGCTGCACGACGGGGCCGTGATCATCCGCGGCGGGCGGATCGAGGCCGCCAGCTGCATGCTCCCGCTGACGACGCAGACCCACCTGAGCCGGGAGCTGGGCATGCGGCACCGGGCGGGGATCGGCATGAGCGAGAATTCCGACGCGGTGGTCGTGGTGGTCAGCGAGGAAACCGGCTCCATCAGCGTCGCGGTGGAGGGCATCCTCAAGCGGCATCTGACGGAGGAGACCTTCGAGCGCATCCTGCGCAACGAGCTGCTGACGGACAGCGAGGAAAACCAGCCGAAGCTGAAGACGCTGGCACAGAACATGTTCATGAAGGGCAGGAACGATGGCAAGAATTGACGGAATCCTGAAAAGCAAAACCTTCTATATCATAGTCGCCTGCATTGCGTCCGTGCTTCTTTGGATGTACGTGTCAAACTACGAGAACACGACCCGGCAGGTGACGCTGACCGGCCTGGAGGTCAGCTACATCGGCGGCGAGGACATCCTGCAGGACCGGAACCTGCTGGTGACGGACAAGGACATGCAGGACGTGACGCTGACGCTGATGGTCAAGCGGAGCCTGGTGACCCAGCTGACCAACGATACGGTGCACGTCAGCGTGGACCTGCGGGATATCCGCAGCTCCGGCGTGTTCGAAAAAGTCTACACCATCAGCTATGACAACGTGGACGAGGACGACGTGATCGTCCTTCGGAAATTCCCGGAATATATGACGGTGAACGTGGACAGGCTGGACGTGAATCCGGAGGTCGAGATCCGCGGCGTATTCGACGGGACGGTGGCCGACGGCTATATGCGCGAGCCCATCGTCTACTCCCCGGAGACGATCTCCGTCAGCGGGCCGGCGAGCCTGATCTCCACAATCTCCTATGCCAAGGTGGTCATCGAGCGGGAGAACCTGAACCGTACCGTCAGCGGCACCGTGAGTTTCACCTTGGTGGACAGCGAGGGACAGGCGATCGAGAGCCCGGAGATCGAGACCTCCGTGAGCGAGATCCGATATACCATCCCCATCGTCATGGTGAAGGACGTGGGGCTGACGGTGAACCTGCTGGACGGGGGCGGCGCCACGGAGGCGGACGCCATCGTAAAGGTGGATCCCCCTCATATCACCCTTTCCGGTGACGCGGAATACCTCAACAGCATCAACCAGATCACCCTGGGCACCATCGATCTCGGCTCCTTTGCGCAGACTGCCTCCGAGAGCTACACGATCCTCATCCCCAACGGCGTCAACAATCTTTCCGGCGTAAAGGAAGCCACGGTGACGGTCTCCGTCAAGGGCCTCGCGACCAAGACGGTCATCACCACCAACATTTCCTTCGACAACGTGTCCGAGGGCTATGCGCCAAAGGCCATCACCCAGTATAAGGAAATCCTCATCCGGGGCCCCCGGGAGATCATCGACCTGATCGACGGCAGCAATATCCGCATCGTGGCCGACCTCACGGACATCGGCAACGCCGTGGGGCGTTACAGCGTCCCCACCAAGGTCTACATCGACGGTTACCGGGAGGCCGGCGTCATCGGCGACAGCTACAACGTCGTCGTCTCCCTGGAGGTCTATGAGCCGGAGCCTGAGGATGAGGAGGGCGATGAGCCTTCCGGAGAGGAGGCTTCGCCGTGACGCAGACAGCCGTGGTGGAGAAGCTCGCCCGCAACGGAGACGCCTTCGTCCGCGTATACCAGAGCTCCGCCTGCGCCCACGCCTGCGCCGAGTGTTCCGGCGTATGCGGCGCGAAGCGAAGCATCACCGTCCAGGCGAAGAACCCGCTGCGGGCCCGTCCGGGCAGCCAGGTGACGGTGGAAACGGCCACGGCCGGCGTCGTCAAAGCGGCGGCTCTCGTGTATCTGTTGCCGCTGGCCTTCCTTCTGGCCGCCTGCATCCTTGGCAGCGTTCTCGGCGCCTCGGAGACGGCGCAGGCGCTGGCCGGCCTGGGCGGCCTCCTGGCAGGCTGCGCTGCAGCGGCGGCGATCAACCGTTTTATCCGGCGGGACCGGCCCCTGGAATACACCATCGTTCAAATCGACGAAAAAGAGGAAGCAGCGATATGATCAGCAGTATGACCGGCTACGGCACGGCCTCGGGCAGCAGTGGAAAGCTGGCCCTGACCGTGGAAATGAAAAGCGTGAACAACCGTTTTCTGGACGTTTCCGTGCGTTTGCCCCGCCTCTATTCCTTTGCGGAGGAGCCGTTGAAGGCCCTCGTGCAAAAGAGCCTCATCCGCGGCAAGGTGGACGTTTTCGTCAATATCGACGCCAGCAAGGACGACAGCGTGGTCGTCCGGCTGAATGAGCCAGTGCTGAAGGCCTATCTGGAAGCCGTGCGGGAGATGCGCGAGCAGTACGGGATCCCCGACGACGCGGGAACGACGGCGTTCAGCCGCATGCCGGACGTTTTCATCACGGAAAAGGTGCCGGTGGACGCGGAGGCCTTCACCGCCGACCTGATGGAGACGGCCGGAGCCGCCCTGGCCGTGATCCGGGAGATGCGGAGCCGGGAGGGTGACCGCCTGGAAGCGGATATTCTGGGCAAGCTGGAGGAGCTGGAGGGGCACCGACAGTTCGTCGCCCGCCGTTCGCCCCAGTCCGTGGAGGAATACCGCACCCGGCTGCTGAATAAGATGCGGGAGATCCTGGAGAGCACCGATATCGACGAGAGCCGCATCCTCACGGAGGCAGCCCTGTACGCCGACAAGGTGGCGGTGGATGAGGAGCTGGTGCGGTTGGACAGCCATATCCGCCAGTTCCGGGAGCTGTTGGCGGGCGGCGGCGCCGTGGGAAGAAAACTGGATTTCCTGATCCAGGAGCTGAACCGGGAGGTCAATACCATCGGCTCCAAATGCACGGATCTGGAGATCACGAAGACCGTGCTGGAAATGAAGGCCTGCATCGAAAAGCTGCGGGAGCAGGTGCAGAACATCGAATAGGAGCGTCTGCATGAAACTGATCAACATCGGATACGGCAACATGGTCGCCGCCGGACGGGTGGTTGCCATCGTCAGCCCCGAGTCCGCGCCCATCAAGCGCATGATCCAGGACGCGAGAGACGGCGGGAGCCTTATCGACGCGACCTACGGCAGGAGGACCCGCGCCGTCATCGTCGCCGACAGCGGACATATCATCCTCTCCGCGATACAGCCGGAAACGGTGTCCAACCGCATCATCGGGCAGGCGGATCCGGCGGGCGCCGAAGATGAAGCGGAGGAGGAAGACTGATGTGCGGCAGGCTGTTCGTGATATCCGGGCCCTCGGGCGCCGGAAAGGGGAGCATCGTGGAAAAGCTCCTCAGGCAGGGAGAACGGATCTATTTTTCCGTCTCGGCCACGACAAGACAGAAGCGTCCCTATGAAACGGACGGAAAAGAGTATTATTTCGTATCGAGGCAGGATTTTCTGGACAGGATAGAGCGGAAGCGGATGCTGGAGTGGGCCGAATACGAGGGCCAGATGTACGGCACCCCCGCCGATCCCGTAGATGAAAAGCTCCGGGCAGGCTTCGACGTCCTTCTGGATATCGAGACCAAGGGCATGCGCCAGGTAAAGACCCTGCGCCCGGACGCGGTGACCATGTTCGTATACCCGCCCTCCTTCGCCGAGCTTGAGCGGCGTCTGCGCAGCCGGAAGACGGAGACGGAGGAGAAGATCCTGGGCCGCCTGGCAAAGGGGCGGAGGGAATGCGAGCTCGCCGAAGAATACGACTACATTATCATAAACGACGATCTGGACAAAGCCGCGGCAGAGGCTGCCGCGATCATGACGGCCGAGAAATGCAGAACGGCCGAACGGATCCACATTCTTAAGGAGGACGAGACCCGATGATGCTGTATCCTTCCATGGCTTCGCTGCTGAAACGCATCGACAGCCGCTATATGCTGGTAAACGTGATCGCAAAGCGCTCCCGGGACATCTCGGAGGAGGCGGAACGGAACGACGAGCATCTGGACAAGAAACCCGTCTCCATCGCCATCGACGAGCTGGCCAGGGGTGAGTACACGGCCATCCCCATCAACCACGGGGAAGAATAAGGGATGGTCGCCCGGGTCGCCCTCTCGGGGACCGTGTTCAGCATCGACAAGCTCTACGATTATCTGATCCCCGCCCGTCTGGAGGGCTCCGCGGCGGTGGGAAAGCGGGTCAGCGTCCCCTTCGCCCGGGGAAACCGGCGGCAGGAGGGGCTGGTCTTTGCCCTGGCGGAAACCAGCGAGCTGGAAAAGCTGAAGCCGGTAGACGAATGGCTGGATGAAGAACCGATCCTGAGTCCGGAAAGCCTGCGCCTTGCCGCCTGGATGAAGCAGCGCTTTTTCTGCACCTATTACGATGCCGTTCGGGCCATGCTTCCCGCCGGAATCTGGCTGAAGAGCGAAGAAGTCTGCGCCCTTGCTGAGCCCGCGGACAAGGAAGGGGCCTATGCCGCCGCGGGAGAGGACGAGGCCGCAAAGCTGCTGCTGGATACGCTGTTCGATCTCGGCGGCAGCTGCAGTCTCTCCGCCGTGAAGACCGTGCTGCGGGAGGATGCGGACAAAGCGCTGGAGATGCTTGCCGCCGCGGGCGTGATCCGCAAAAGCGTCAGTCTGCGGAGGGCCGTTTCGGATCGGACGGCGACCATCGCAGCTCTCGCCGTTTCCCCGGAGGAAGCCGCTGCCCTGTCCGCGCGGAAAAAGAAGAGCGCGCCGCAGCAGGCGGAGCTGCTTCGCCTCCTTTCCGAGCTGGGCGAGACCGGCGTGAAGGAGCTTCGCTATTTCACCGGGGCCGGGATGGCCAGCGTCCGGGCGCTGGAGCGTGCCGGGCTCATCTCCCTCCGCCAGCGGGATGTGTTCCGGCGGCCGGAATTCCGGCCGGACGACAAGCCCCTCATCAGCACGCTCAATGCGGAACAGCAGCAGGTCTACGAGGGTCTTGCCCGGCTGAGAAAGGACGAAAAGGCCTGTGCAGCCCTTCTCTACGGGGTCACAGGCAGCGGAAAAACGGCGGTCTATATCCGCCTCATCCGGGACGTTCTCAGCGACGGGAAGCAGGCCCTGGTGCTGGTTCCGGAGATCGCGCTGACGCCCCAGCTTGTGAGCGTGTTTTACAGCCATTTCGGCGATCGGGTGGCCGTTCTCCACAGCTCCCTTACCGTCGCCCAGAGATACGACGAATGGAAGCGCATCCGGACGGGGCTGGTGGACGTGGCGGTCGGGACGAGAAGCGCCGTTTTCGCCCCTCTGGACAGGCTGGGCCTGGTCATTCTGGACGAGGAGCACGAAAGCACCTATCAGTCCGAAAGCGCCCCCCGCTACCATGCCAGAGACGTGGCCAAATTCCGCTGCGTTTCCGCCGGCTGCATGCTCCTTCTGGGCTCCGCCACGCCCTCCGTGGAGAGCATGTACGAGGCTAAGCGCGGCGTATACCGTCTTTTCCAACTCCGCAGCCGCTTCAATACGAAGCCGCTTCCCCGTGTCCTGATCGCGGACATGAAGGAGGAGCTGCGCGGCGGCGGCAGCGGGAACGTGGGGAGCGTGCTCCGGAAGGAGCTGGAGGAAAACTTCCGCCGGGGAGAGCAGAGCATCCTTTTTCTCAACCGGCGCGGGAGCAGCAGCCTGGTGCACTGCCCGGAATGCGGCTTCACCTTTTCCTGTCCCCGCTGCAGCGTGAAGCTGACGTACCATGCGGCCAACAGTCGCTTCATGTGCCATTTCTGCGGCCATTCCCAGCCCGCGGAGGCCCGCTGTCCTGCCTGCGGCGGGCGGCTGGCCTTTGGCGGCGTGGGTACGCAGAAGCTGGAGGAGGAGCTGCGCGCCTTCTATCCGGAGCAGGAGATCCTGCGCATGGATACGGATACGGTGACCGCCGCTCACCCCCATGAGGAGCTGCTGCGCCGCTTTGAAAGGGAGCGCATCCCCATTCTGATCGGTACGCAAATGGTATCGAAGGGGCTGAATTTCGAGAACGTGACCCTGGTGGGCGTGATCTCTGCGGATCAGTCCCTGTACGCGGGGGATTATCGCGCCCAGGAGCGCACCTTCAGCCTGATCACCCAGGTGGTCGGCCGGGCGGGAAGGGGAAGCCTGAACGGACGGGCCGTGATCCAGACCTTTACCCCGGACAGCGAGGTCATCCTCTGTGCGTCCAGGCAGGATTACGACGCCTTTTACGCTTCGGAGATCGAGACGCGAAGGCTCATTCAGGCGCCGCCCTATCGGACGCTGTATACCCTGAACGTCACCGGGAGCGACGAGACCCTGACGCTTCAATGCGTCACGGAGCTTGCCCGGGCGCTGAAACGCGCCGCCTCGCCCTTTCCGGAGATGAAGGTCCTGGGACCCGCGCCGGCGGGCGTTCTGCGGGTGAACGACCGCTTCCGCTACCGGGTCACGCTCAGCGCGCCGCCCTCGAAGGAGGCCCGGACGCTGACGGCTTCCGCTCTGCGGCAGTACGCCGCGGACAGGCGATATAAGAATCTGGTCCTCTACGGGGCCGTAGACCCGCTGGAATGAATCACATTCGGGAGAGATAGAATATGGGAATCCGGAAGATCATCAAAAAAGGCGACATCAGTCTGACAAAGAAGAGCCGTCCCATCTCGGAATACAACGCGCGCCTGCAGATCCTGCTGAACGATATGCGGGACACGCTGGCCGAGGCCAACGGCGTGGGTCTGGCGGCGCCCCAGGTGGGGGTCCTCCGCCGTGCCGTGCTGGTGGCAGATATCAGCGGGGAAGAGCCCGTCATTTACGAGCTCGTCAATCCGGAGATCGTGGAGGCCGAGGGCGAGCAGATCGGGCCCGAGGGCTGCCTGAGTCTTCCCAATATCTGGGGCCAGGTCACCCGGCCGGAGAAGGTGAAGGTCCACGCCTTCGATCGCTACGGCGAGCCCTTCGAGCTGGAGGCCGAGGGCCTGTTGGCCCGGGCCTGCTGCCATGAGATCGACCATCTGAACGGGATCCTGTTCGATTCCATCGCCGAGCGCTTCCTCAGCGAGGAAGAGATCGAGGAAATGAGCCAGAAGGAATGAAGATCCTGTTTATGGGTACCACGGACTTCGCCGTGGCCTGCCTGGACGCGATGCGCTCTGCCGGTTATGAGGCCGCCGCCGTGTGTACGAAGGCGGACAGGCCCAAAAACCGCGGCATGAAGCTGGCCTTCAGTCCGGTGAAGGAATACGCGCTGAGTGCTGGGCTCCCGGTCCTGCAGCCGGAAAGCCTGAAAACGCCGGAAACCCTGGAGGCCCTCCGGGCGGTCGGCGCCGATCTGTTCGTCGTGGTCGCCTACGGCAGGCTGCTGCCGAAGCAGGTGCTGGAGCTGCCGGGGTTGGGCTGTATCAACGTCCACGGCTCCCTGCTCCCCAGATACCGGGGCGCGGCTCCGATCCAGTGGGCCGTGATGAACGGTGAAGCGGAGACCGGCGTTTCCGTAATGTACCTGTCGGAAGAGATGGACGCGGGGGACGTGATCTCCGCCGCTTCCGCGCCGATCGGCAGGGAAGAGAGCTTCGGCAGCGTCTATGAGCGCATGAAGGCGCTGGGCGGCCGTCTGCTGGCGGACACCCTGCCGCTGATCCAAAGGGGAGAGGTCCGGGCCGTTCCCCAGGACAGCACGGCGGCGACCTATGCGCCGCCCATCACGAAGGAACACACCCTCATCGATTGGAGTCTTCCCGCCGCGGCGATCCGCAGCCGCATCTGCGGCCTGGATCCGAAGCCCGGGGCCAGAGCGCACATCGCCGGAACGGAGTTCAAGGTTTTCGCGCCCGCGGAGACCGGGAAGCGCAGCGAGCTGCCGCCGGGCTCCGTAGCGGGAACCGGAAAGGACGGCATTGAGCTCGTCTGCGGAGAGGGGGAGACCCTCCTGATCCGGGAGCTGCAGGCCCCCGGCGGAAAACGGATGCGCGCCGCGGACTGGCTCCGGGGGCATAAGCTCCCATGAGAGCGCGGGAAGCTGCCGTCCGTGCGCTTCTCGCCTGCGAAAAGCGCGGCGCCTGGTCGGACGCTTATCTGGACGGCCTGTTCCGGCGTGAGACGCCGGACGATCGGGAGGCGGCGCTGGCCTACCGCATCTGCGCCGGCGTCCTTCAGAACCGGGAAGCCTGCGACTGGTATCTGCGGCCCTTTCTTCGCGGAAAGCTGCAGCCCGCCGTCCGGGCGATCCTCCGCAGCGCCGTATATCAGCTGGCGTTCATGGACCGGATCCCCGTCAGCGCGGCGGTGAACGAAGCGGTGGAGCTGAGCAAGACGCTGGGGAATCCCGCCGCGGCCAGGCTCACGAACGCCGTCCTGCGGCGTCTGACGGCCTCGCCTCTGCCTGCCCTGCCGGTGGGGGACGACGCGCAGAGCCTCTCCGTCCGATACAGCCATCCGGAGGAATGGACGGCGTATTTCCTGAAGCTGCTGGGACCGGATAAGACCCGCGCGCTGCTGGAGCTGGATAACCGTCCCGCACCGGTCTGCTTTCGGGTCAACCGCAGGAAGGCCTCGCCCGAGGAGGCGATTCAGGCCCTGGAGCGGGACGGCGTGACCGCGCGGCCGTTCATCATGGACGGCTTTCTTACGGCGGAAAGGACCGGAGAGGTGACGGAGCTGGAAGCGTTCCGCAGCGGCCTCGTCACCGTGCAGGACCCGGCGGCGTCCCTGCCGGCCTACGCCGCCGGGCCAAAGCCGGGCATGCGGGTATTGGACGCCTGCGCCGCCCCCGGCGGAAAGAGCTTCCTGCTGGCGGAGCTGATGGAGGACAGGGGCGGGATCCTCGCCTGCGATCTGCACGGCAGCAAGCTGCGGCGGATCGAAGAGGGCGCGCTGCGCCTGGGCCTCGGCTGTATCCGGACCGCGGAAGGCGACGCTTCCGCCCCGCCGCCGGAGCGAGCTTTGTCCTTTGACCTGGTGCTTGCGGACGTGCCCTGCTCCGGGCTGGGGGTCGTACGGAAAAAGCCGGAGATCCGATATAAGACGCGGGAGCAGGTCTCCCGGCTTCCCGAAACACAGCTGGCGATCCTGGAGGGAGCGGCGGCCTGTGTGAAGCCCGGAGGGAGCGTCGTCTACTCCACCTGCACCCTGCTGCGGGAGGAAAACGAGGGTGTGACGGAGGCTTTTCTCGCCCGGCATCCCGAATTCTGCCGGGAAGCGTTCATGCTCCCCGCGCCCTTCGGCGAGGTATCCGCCGGAGAGCGGACGGTGTGGCCCTTTGAGTTTGAGACGGACGGGTTCTATCTATGCAGGATGAGAAAAGAGAAATAAGGTCCCTGCTGCCGGAGGAGCTGGAAGCGGCGCTCCGGGAAATGGGGGAAGCGCCCTTTCGGGGAAAGCAGATCTTTGAATGGCTGACCAAAGGCGCGCGGGATTTCTCCGAAATGACGAATCTGCCGCTGCCGCTGCGGGAAAGGCTGGGGAAGGGATTTCGCATCTCCGCTCCGGAGATCCTCAGAAGGCAGGTCTCCGAAGCTGACGGCACGGTGAAATACCTCTGGCGCCTCAGCGACGGAAACGCGGTGGAAAGCGTCGTGATGCGCTATTCCTACGGGAACACGGTGTGCATCTCCTCCCAGGTGGGCTGTCGCCAGGGCTGTGTGTTCTGTGCCTCCACCGGCCTCGGCTTCATCCGCAATCTCAGCGCCGGAGAAATGCTGGCCGAGGTGCTCTTTTCCCAGCTGGACAGCGGAATACCCGTCACCGGCGTGGTGCTCATGGGCATCGGCGAGCCGCTGGAGAATTACGACGAGGTGCTTCGTTTCCTGAAGCTGGTGAATCATTCCCGGGGGATGAACATCGGCATGCGGCATATCTCCCTTTCCACCTGCGGCCTGGTGCCGGAGATCCGGCGGCTGGCGGAGGAAAAGCTGCAGCTCACCCTTTCCGTTTCCCTCCACGCGCCGGATGATGAAACCAGGCGGAAGCTCATGCCCATCGCCAGAAAATACGACATGGAATCGCTCATCGGCTGCTGCGCCGACTATTTCCGAAAAACGGAACGGCGCATCAGCTTTGAATACGCCCTGATCCGCGGCGTGAACGATACGCCGCGGCAGGCGGAAGCGCTGGCCGGGATCCTGCGGAGGACGCACGGGCATCTGAACCTCATTCCCCTCAACCGCGTGGAGGGGAGCCCGCTGATCCCCGGCGACGCAAGGAAATTCGCCGAAAGACTGAAGGAGCTCGGCGTGAACGTGACCGTTCGGCGGCGTCTCGGCGCCGATATCGACGCGGCCTGCGGCCAGCTCCGAAGAAAGGAGGCAACCTGAATGAAGGCTTGGAGCCTGACCGACCGCGGCCGGGTCAGAAAGCAGAATCAGGACGCCTGCCGTTTTTTGACCTTCCCCCTGGGGGACGGTACGGAGGTAACGGCGGCCGTCGTGTGCGACGGCATGGGCGGCGCGAAGGCCGGGAACGTCGCCAGCGAGATGGCGGTGGATACGTTCATGGAGGAGCTGCAGAAGGACTTTTATTCCTTCAACGTAGCGGACGTTCAGATCCTCTGCGCGGTGAAGACAGCCAACCGGCTGATTCATGAGCGGGCGATCTCCGATCCGGATTACGAGGGCATGGGGACGACGCTGGTGGCGGCTGTGACCGACGGGACCCAGGTGATCATCGCCAACGTGGGCGACAGCCGCTGCTACCAGGTGCGGGACGGGGCCATCCGCCAGCTCACCAAGGACCATTCCGTGGTGGAGGATATGGTGGACCGGGGAGAGATCGAACGGGCCGACGCCTGGAAGCATCCCAGGCGGAATTACATCACCCGCGCCCTGGGAGCGGAGGAACAGGTGGACTGCGATCTGTTTTTCCAGGAAGTGCTGCCCGGAGACGTGCTCCTTCTGTGCACCGATGGGCTCAGCGGCGTCGTGAACCCGCAGGAGCTGCTGTTTGAGATCGTCTACGGCGGCGAGCTGGACACAGCGGTGCGGCGCATGGTGGATATCGCGCTGGACTGGGGCGCTCCGGACAACGTGACGGCGCTGCTTCTGGCGTCGGAGCAGACACAGCAAAGCGACAGTGAGGATGGCCATGGAAACGAACGATAAATATATCGGCAAGATGCTGGACAACCGCTATGAGATCCTGGAACGGATCGGCGTGGGCGGTATGGCGGTGGTTTACAAGGCACTCTGCCACCGGCTCAACCGCTACGTCGCGGTGAAGATCCTGAAGGACGATTATGCGGTGGACGAGGATTTCCGGCGGCGTTTCCACACAGAAGCCCAGGCCGTCGCCATGCTCAGCCACCCCAATATCGTAACGGTATACGACGTCAGCCGCACCCAGGACATCAACTATATTGTCATGGAACTCATCGAGGGTGTGACGCTGAAGCAGTATATGCAGAAGCGGGTGCAGCTCAGCTGGAAGGAAGCCCTGCATTTTTCCATGCAGATCAGCAAGGCGCTGATCCACGCCCACAGCCGGGGGATCATCCACCGGGATATCAAGCCCCACAACATCATGATCCTGAAGGACGGCAGCGTGAAGGTGGCCGATTTCGGCATCGCCCGCCTCAGCTCCACAAAAAACACCCTGACCCAGCAGACCCTGGGCAGCGTACACTATATCTCCCCGGAGCAGGCCAAGGGCAGCAGCATCGACGCGCGCACGGACATCTACTCCCTGGGCGTCGTCATGTACGAGATGCTCACGGGCAGGCTCCCCTTCGAGGGGGAGAACGCCGTCTCCGTCGCCATCCAGCACATCAGCTCCATTCCGCTGATGCCCAGGGAGATCAATCCGGATATTCCGGTGGGCATGGAAGTCATCACCATGAAGGCCATGAATCCCGATCTGGAGAAGCGGTATCAGTTTGCCGAGCAGCTCTATGAGGATCTGGAGACCTTCCGCAAAAATCCGGACGTGGATTTTTCGGACGGGGACCTGGATTTTCAGTCCGGCGAGCGCAGCCTTCCGGAGCAGACCCGGCAGGAGCAGCGGCAGACCCCGCCGGAGACGGCCGTCCGGGGCGTCCGCCCGGTAAGCCGCCGGGGAGAGCTCACCCGGGAGGAATACAGGGAGAGCTCCGGACGCGCAAGGCGGGTCTCCATCCTCAGCGGCATGTTCCTGGTGATCATCTTCATTCTGGGCATCTTCCTCTATTTGTGGCACTACTGGTTCGACGACATGTTCTCCGAGCCGGAGACCATGGCCGTGCCGAATTTCGTGGGGGTCAAGCTGGACGATATCCTGGCAAACCCCGCTTATACGGATTATTTCAACGTCATCCCCGCCTATGAATCCAGCGAAACGGTGGCCGAGGGCTGCGTCATCAGCCAGAACCCGGCGGCCAACCGGAACGTGATCAAATCCGAGAAGAAAGCGGATATCAAGCTCACAGTAAGCAGCGGAACGACGGTGATCGTGCTGCCGGAGCTGACGAATACGGACTACAGAGACGCCATCATCAAGCTCAACAACTCCAATCTGAAGCATGAGGAGAGCTTTGTGAAATCGGAGGACGTCGTCGAGGGCTACGTGATCTCCATGATCCCCGCCGCCGGAACGGAGCTGAAGGCGGGGGACACCGTGTACCTGGAGATCAGCACCGGGCCGGAGATCAAATACGCCACCATGCCCCAGCTGGTGGGAGATCCCATCCGCACGGCGCAAGCCAAGCTGGAGGGAAGCAATCTCGTGGTCGGCAACGTGACGGAGCAGCCGGACGACGCCCCGGCGGGCACCGTGACCTGGCAGAGCATGACGGCAGGCGCCTCCGTGCAGGAAAAGACCAAGATCAACCTGATCATTTCCTCCGGTCCCGCCGAGACGGAGCCGCCCGTGGAAGAACCCGTGGAAGAACCCGTGGGAGAAGAGCCACCGGCGGAGGAGTCTGGCGGGGAAGAGCCGCCCGTGGGGAACGAGGACGGCAGCGTTGGCTGACGGCTTCGTCGTCAAGGCGGTCCGGGGGCTTTGGTACGTGGAGACGGGGGAGGGTATCCTCTGCTGCTCAGCCCGCGGAAGACTCCGGGCGGAACGGCTGACGCCGCTGGTGGGCGACAGGGTGACCGTGACGCCGCTGGGCGGCGGCAAGGGGAGCCTGGAGGGGATCCTTCCCAGGAAAAACGATTTCATCCGCCCCGCCGTCTCCAATCTGGACGCCCTGGTGATCCTGGCCTCCGCCGCCGTTCCGGTGACGGAGCCCTACCTGATCGACCGTATGATCGCCATCGCAGAGCTGAAGGACTGCGAGCCGGTGATCTGCTGGCATAAATGCGATCTGGCGAGGAACGGGGAACTGCGGGACGCTTATCGGGCGGCCGGATTCCGCTGTCTGGAGACCAGCACGGTGACCGGGGAGGGGATCGCGGAGCTGTCGGAGGCGCTGCGGGGCAGGTTCTGCGCCTTTACCGGCAATTCCGGCGTGGGTAAATCCAGCCTGCTCAACGCCATGGAGCCGTCCCTCATGCTGGAGACCGGCGAGGTGAGCGACAAGCTGGGCCGCGGCAGGCATACGACCCGGCACGTGGAGGTCTTTCGTCTGGAGCCGGATATCCGTGCCGCCGATACGCCGGGCTTCTCCGCCTTCGACGCGGAGGATGTTTCCCTGCAGCTCAAGGAGCGGCTGCCGGAGCTGTTCAGAGAGTTCCGGCCGTATCTGGGCCGCTGCCGCTTCGTGGACTGCAGCCACGGCAGAGACGAGGGCTGCGCCGTGCGGGAGGCTGTGGAGAAGGGGAAGATCCATCCGAGCCGCTACCGAAGCTTTCTGCGGCTGAAGGAGGAGCTGAAGGACCTGAAAGAATGGGATTTCCGTAATTGACTTCCTTCTCCGCCCGTGCTATATTGTCGATATTAAATTTCTTTGGAGGTTTCAGTATGGAAGACAACTATGGCAAGAAATACAGCTCGCTTCGGCTTTCCGGCATGATCCATCTGCCCTTCGTCATGCTGACAATCCTGTTCGCCGTCGTTTTCGTGGCAGTGCTGGTCACGACGCTGCGTGGCGGCAGGAACCTGATGGCCGTTGCGGTCGTCGCAGGCATCGCGTTCGTGGTATTCCTCACCGTCCTTCTCCGGCAGATCATCTCCCTGCGTATGGACGTTTACGAGTCTTGCCTGGTACAGCAGAATATGTTCGGAAAGCGCGTCATCCGCGCCGACGAGATCCGTGCCATCATCTGGCAGTTCCCCGGCGTCAACCCCATGAACCCCCGCGCCGCCCGCGTCAACAACACCTCCGCCGAGTTCATTTTCAAAGACGGCTCCAAGACCATGAAGATCCAGGACTCCTATTATCAGGACATGGAGAAGCAGATCTCCGCTTTCCAGACCCGCAACAACATCCCCAAGGATCTGGAGGTCCAGAAAAAGGGCGGCCATCGCTACGACGACATCTGATCCCGGAAACGAACGGGTCTGCCGAAGGGCAGGCCCGTTTTTCATAATAAGCATGCACTATCACAAAATCGAAGGAGGATACGGTTATGGACGCTTATCGCGATCCGGCCAGGAGCTTTGCAGAGCGGGCGGCTGACCTGGTGTCCCGCATGACGACGGAGGAAAAGATCGAGCAGATCCGCTCCGCTGCGCCGGCGCTGGAGCGCCTGGGCATCCCGGAAATGGACTGGTGGAGCGAGGCGCTTCACGGCGTCGCCCGGGAGGGGACGGCCACTATGTTTCCACAAAGCATCGGTCTCGGCGCGACCTTCGACCCGCAGCTGGTGGGGGAGATCGGCAAGGCCGTGGGGCAGGAGGCGCGCATCAAATACGAGCAGTATTCATCCCGGGGCGTGCGCGACCTTTTCAAGGGCCTGAGCCTATACAGCCCAAACATCAACATCTTCCGCGATCCCCGCTGGGGCCGGGGACAGGAGACCTACGGGGAGGATCCCTGGCTCACCGGGCGGATGGGCGTGAGGTACATCCGCGGCCTTCAGGGCGACGATCCCGCTTATCTGATGACGGCGGCCTGCGCGAAGCATTACGCCGTCCATTCCGGCCCGGAGCCGATCCGACACGAATTCGACGCGAAGGTGAGCCCCAAGGACCTGCGGGAAACCTACCTGCCCGCCTTTGAAGCCGCCGTCAGGGAAGCGGGCGTAGCCCAGGTCATGGGCGCCTACAACCGGACCCTGGGCGAGCCCTGCTGCGCCTCCGAGCTGCTGCTGCAGCAGGTCCTCCGGGAGGAATGGGGCTTCGAGGGCATGGTCGTTTCGGACTTCACCGCGCTCAAGGATTTTTACACCGGGCACAAGGTCACGAAGGACGCGCCGGAATCCGCCGCCCTGGCCCTGAAGCACGGCTGCGACATGAACCTGGGCTTCGTTTACCTTTCCCTGCCGGAAGCCCTGGAACGGGGACTTGTGGACGAGGCGGACATCGACAAAGCCTGCCGGAAGGTCATGGAGATCCGTCTGCGCCTGGGCCTCTACGAGACGCCGGATAGTCTCCGGGTAGACCATGCCCTGCTGGACAGCCCCGAGCACCGGGCGCTGAATCTGAAGGCCGCAAGGGAATCCCTGGTGCTCCTGAAAAACGACGGGCTGCTGCCGCTGCGGGGGAAGTTCCGTTCCGTCGCCGTCCTGGGCCCCAACGCCATGAGCACCCGTGCCCTCATGGGGAATTATCACGGGGAAGCTTCCGAATACGTCACCGTGCTGGACGGCATTCGCCGCGCCGCCGGGGCGGGCGTGCGCATCCGCTACGGTGTGGGATGCGAGCTTACGCCCTACGTCCAGCCCGCCTCTCAGGACAAAAAATCGGGCGACGATATCTCCGTCTCCTTCTTCGACAACGTCGCCCCCACCTTCAACCTCCGGGAACTGATGGGCCACGGGGACAGGGAAGCGGAAGCCCTGGCCATGGCGGAGGAATCCGAAGCCGTGGTGCTGGTCCTGGGCCTGGACGAGACCGTGGAGGGCGAGGAGATGATGGGCGGGTACAGCTGCGATGTGTTTGCCGGCGGAGATAAGAAGACCCTGCTCCTGCCCTCCAATCAGAGGAAGCTGCTGGAGGACGTGCTGGCCCTGGGGAAGCCCACCGCCGTGGTGCTCCTTTCCGGCAGCGCCCTCAGCGTGGACGATCCGCGGATATCCGCCCTCGTTCAAGCCTGGTATCCCGGCTCCCTGGGCGGTCAGGCGGTCGGAGAGCTGCTCTTCGGGGATTTCAGCCCCTCCGGGCGGCTGCCGGTGACCTTCTACCGCAGGATCGAGGACCTGCCGCCCTTCACGGATTACGCCATGAAGAACCGCACCTACCGTTATTTTGAAGGGGAGCCCCTCTATCCCTTCGGCTACGGACTCAGCTATACGAGCTTTGCCTACGCGGACCTTTCCGTGACTGTGGGTGAGGAGATCACCGTTTCCGTGACGGTCTCCAATACCGGAGACCGGGAGGGCAGGGAGGTCGTGCAGGCCTACGTGCGCTGGGATGGGGGAGACGAGACCCAGCCCCTCAGGCACCTCTGCGCTCTTGGGGAAGCCTTCCTCCGGCCGGAAGAAGCGGCGGAGGTCACGCTCCGCATCCCCAAAGAGGCCCTTTATACCTATCGCGCGGACGGGAGCCGCGCCGTAGAGCCGGGGAGCTACACCCTCTGGGTTGGCGGCGGACAGCCGGACGAACGCTCGGCGGCGCTCACGGGCGTGAGGCCCCTGTCGGCAGGATTTGTCCTGTAATACGAATCCTCCGTTAAAACCGGAAAACACCGGCCCCTGCAGCCGTTTTCAGCTGCAGGGGCCGGTTTCATACAGGATCGGGTCACTTCGTCAGCAGATCGAAAACCGTATTGGCGATCCCTTCGGGATCGAGCCCGTAGTAATGATAAACGGCGTCGGTCTCTCCCAGCACGGCGAACTCATCCGGAAGGCCGATGCGCTTGAAGCGGCCGCCGAAGCCGTTTTCCAGCAGACACTCCGCCACGGCGGAGCCCAGACCGCCGTTGATGGAATGCTCCTCCACGGTGACCACGGTGCCTGTCTCCCGGGCGGCCCGAAGGATGGCCTCCGTGTCCAGCGGCTTGATGGTGTGCATATCGATGAGCTGTACGCTGACGCCGTGCTCCTCCTTCAGCTTCTTCGCCGCCATCATGGACCAGTAGACGGGGCTTCCGGCTGAGATGATGGTCACGTCGCTGCCCTCCAGCACCTGGATGGCCTTGCCGAAGGTGAAGTCATAATCGTTGTCGGCGTATACGGCGGGCATGCCCGCCCGGTCGATGCGGATGATCATGGGACCGGGGTAGGTGAGGGACTGGCGGATGGCCTTGCAGCACTGGGCCGCGTCGGCCGGGACCACCACGGTGAGGTTGGGGATAGCCCGGTACAGGGCCAGGTCCGCGATGCAGTTGTGGGTGGGACCGCCGCCGGCGGTCACGCCCGCGTGGGTGCCGATGAGGCGGACGTTCACGTCGTTGTAGGCGATGTCCGTATGGATCTGGTCCGCGCTGCGGAGGCTGAGGAAGGGCCCCATCACCTGGGCGTAGACCACCTCGCCCGCCAGGGCCATGCCGCAGGAAGCGCCAACCTGATCCGGCTCGGCGATGCCGAAGTTGAAGCAGCGGTCCGGATATTTGGCCACCAGCCTGCCCGCGCTGGAGGAGGGGGCCACGTTATCGGAGTAGGTGAAAACGAAGTCCAGACCCTCGTCCGCCATGCGGAGCAGCTCCTCCGCATAGGCCTCGCGGGCGCTGGAAAGCATCTGATCGAAGTCGAACGTGGATTTTACCGCCATGAGGCCTTCCTCCTTTCCCAATCGGATTCCACGCACGCAATGGCGTGCTCGTAGTCTTCCTTTCCGAGGCCGCCGCCGTGCCATTTCACGTTGCCGGCCATGAAGTCCACCCCGTGTCCCTTTTCCGTGCAGCAGATCAGGGCGATGGGCTTCCGCCGCTCCACCGGATCGGCCTTCGGCAGCGCTTCCAGCGCGGCGCAGACCTGGCGGATGTCGTTGCCGTCCTCGATCACCCGCACGTCCCAGCCGAAGGCCTCCAGCTTTTTGTCCAGCGGGTCGTGATTCATGACGGCGGCGGTGGGTCCGGTCATCTGCAGCCGATTTTTGTCCACGATCAGGGTCAGGTTCCCCAGCTGATAATGGCTGCCGGACATGAGGGCCTCCCAGTTCGTCCCTTCGTCCAGCTCGCCGTCGCCGGTCATGACGAAAACGCGCCAGGGGGCCTTCTGCTTCCGTCCGGCCAGGGCCATGCCCACGGAGATGGGGAGGCCGTGGCCGAGAGAGCCTGCGGAGACCTCCACCTGCGGACAGTATTTCCGGTTGGTGTGCATGCCGAATCTGGACTTGTCCAGACATTCGAAGTTGTCGATCATATACTGCATGCTGTAGGCGCCCAGATCGGAGAAAATGGTATACAGCGTCTCGGAGCAGTGGCCCTTGCTGAGGATGAAGCGGTCCCGCTCCGGCTTGTGGGGATCCAGCACGTCGAAATCCATGTAGCGGTAGTAGAGGGCGACGGCCATTTCCACCATGCTCATTTCGCCGCCCAGGTGTCCCATGCCGATGTTGTATACCAGCGTCAGGATGCCTTTGCGGATGCGGTAACAGGTCTCTTCCAGGCGGCGGGCCTCCGCCTCGTCAAAGGGGGCAAGGGTTTTCACAAGCATTCCTCCTTATTCCATGTCCTTGTTGCAGCGGATGAGGATCTTCGGATACTTGCCGCTGACCTGGGCGTCGAAGGCGGCGGGCGCGTCGTCCAGCTCGAAGACCTTGGCCGTCAGCGGCTCCAGATCCAGCTCGGGCAGCATCTGGGCGGCTCTGGGGAAGGCGTAGGGGGCGACGTACATACCGGTGATGGTCAGCTCGTTGTAATAGCAGAATTTATAGAGGTTCAGGGGCATCTCGTAATCGTTGGGATACATGGCGGAATATATGAGCTTGCCGCCTTTGGCCGTCACAAAGGGAAGATCGTAGACAGCCTTGGTGCTGCCGGTGCAGTCGAACACCACGTCGAAGCCGCGGCCGCCGGTGATCCGCCGGGCAGCGTCCCGGATGTTCTCCTTCATGGGATCGATCACGTGCTTCGCGCCGAAGCGGAGGGCGAGCTTCCGCCGCTCGGCAATTGGCTCGGAGAGGGTGAGCTCCGTCGCGCCGTACTTCTTCAGACACTGGGTGATGAGCAGTCCGATGGGGCCGCCGCCGCTCACCAGGACCCGCTGGCCGAATTTCAGTTCCGCCTTGTCCATGGCCCGGACGGCGATGCTCACGGGCTCCAGAAGGCAGCCCGTCTTCAGACTGACGGAATCCGGCAGCTTGTAGACCTGGCTCTCATGCCAGACCAGGTCCTCGCTGAAGCCGGGGTGGTTGGATTCATCGGCGTGCTCGCAGAACTGCTGCTGACCGTTCTGACAGTAGTAGCAGGTTCCGCAGAACTTGAGGAAGTTGCCGGCGACCCGGTCGCCGACCTTCAGGCCCTTCTTCGTGGCCTTTTCTCCCACCTCCGTGATGACGCCGGAGACCTCGTGCCCCATGCCGTAGGGGACCGGCCAGCCGAAGATGCCCTCCACGAGATGGGGATCAGAGCCGCAGATGGCGCAGTAGGCCACCTTGATGCGGACGTCCTCGGGTCCCAGGGGATCCCTGGGCACGTCCCACACTTCGATCTTGCCTCGCTTTTCGGGGTCCTGCTCCCGCAGGCTTCCGATGCGGACGCAGCGGATGGATTTCATAAGACTTCTTCCTTTCCCTCAGGTTTATAGACCAGCCGATCCCCGTTCAGACAGGCATAGACCAGCGTATCTCCTACATAGCGCAGCGTGAGCAGGAAGGGCGGCGCGTCCTCCGCCAGCAGCCGGAGGAAGATCCGATCCCCCTCCCACAGAGGCAGGTCCGGGACCCGCTCCTTTTCCACCCATTCCAGGATGCCCTCGTCGCAGTCGGTCAGCTCGCCGAGGAAACGGTCGGCGGTGAAGAGGTACATGTATTCCGTTTCCCACGTGTCGCTGACAAAGGTCACGACGCCCCGGAAGCGCCAGGACGCCAGCGTGAGCCCCGTTTCCTCCCGCACCTCCCGCAGGAGGCATTCGTCCGGACTCTCGTCCGCCTCGAAATGTCCGCCCACCCCGATCCATTTGTCGCGGTTCAGATCGTTTTCCTTTTTGACCCTGTGCAGCATCAGGTAACGTCCGTCCCGCTCGATATAGCATAGTGTGGAATTTTGCATAATTCACCTCCGGATACGGCGGACCCGGGCAGGATGCATTGTATCCGGTATTTGCAGATTTCATATATGCCATGCTGCGGGAAGCGGTATGGCATGAACGCCCGGTTATGGAAAACGCCCGGCTTTCCGGAGAAGGAAAGCGGCGGAGAGATACACGCAAAACCTATATAAAATCATTATATCACAATATATGGGACCGTCAAGAACCCGCCCCCCGCAGATAACGGAAAGATTCTCCGAAACCTCTTTACAAAACGGAGGTTTTATGCTTTATTGTATCGGGAATCATTCAGGTTATTGCCGCGGCTGTGCAGCTGCCGGAGGAGGTGCTTCCTTGGAAACCAAATATGCCAGGAAGGGGAGCGCCGTATACGCGGCGCTGGCGGCCACGAAGCGGCATCCTTCGGCGGACAGCCTGTACCGGGAACTCCGGCTGTTCTATCCGAACATTTCCAGAACGACGGTGTACGCCAACCTGGCGAAGCTGCGGGAGGAAGGCCGCGTGATCTGCGTCGGCGTGGTGGACGGACGGGAGCGCTTCGACGCGGTGACCGCGCCCCATCCCCATTTTATCTGCAGCGGCTGTTCCGCGGTCCTGGACGTGGAGGGACTTTCGGACACGCAGCTGCTGGACCGGGAGGCGGAAGCACACAACCCCGTCCGGGTCGACGGCCATGAGCTGGTGTTCCACGGCCTCTGTGCCGAGTGCGTCCGCAGACAGCGTTCAGATGTCGAGATGTGATCCAGACAATTACAATATAGGAGGATATCCAGATGAGAAAGTTCGTATGTATGGTGTGCGGCTACGTGTATGAGGGCGAAAGCGCTCCCTCCCAGTGCCCCCAGTGCAAGGCCCCTGCCGCCAAGTTCAAGCTGATGCCTGAGAAGGACAGCTGGGCTGCCGAGCACGTCGTCGGCATCGCCAAGGGCGTCCCCGAGGACATTCTCGCCGATCTGCGTTCCAACTTCACCGGCGAATGCAGCGAGGTCGGCATGTACCTTGCCATGGCCCGCGTCGCCCATCGGGAGGGCTATCCCGAGATCGGCCTCTATTGGGAGAAGGCCGCCTATGAGGAGGCCGAGCACGCCGCGAAGTTTGCCGAGCTGCTGGGCGAGGTCATTACCGACAGCACCAAGAAGAACCTGGAGATGCGGGTCGAGGCCGAGAACGGCGCCACCGCCGGCAAAGCCGACCTGGCCAAGCGCGCCAAGGCTCTGAACCTGGACGCCATCCACGATACCGTGCATGAGATGGCCCGCGACGAGGCCCGCCACGGCAAAGCCTTCAAGGGCCTGCTGGAGCGCTACTTCGGCAAATAATCCCCCGCGGGACATCAATCTTTACTGAATGAGCTGCGCAGTGCGGCAGGGCCGGGTGCCCTGCCGTCGCGCAGTTAAGGAGCGTTATGACAAAGGTCGCCATCGATTCCGGCATCTGCGGCATGAGCACCGTCGTCACCGCCGTCTCAGCGGATGGGGAAACGGTGCACGTGACCGCAGAGAGCCCCTGCCCAGCCGTGCAGGGGATGATGAAAGCTCTCGGGGAAGAATTCGACGTGTTCGACGTCTGCATGATCAAGCCCGGCGCCGGTCCCTTTTATGAATACGCCGCGGAGAGCTTCCCCGGCCATGCCGGCTGCCCCGTCTGCGCGGGGATCGCCAAATGCATCGAGGCGGAGTGCAATATGGCGCTGAAAAAGGACGCCGCCATCCGTTTCCTGGAGAGCTGAACAGCAGGACGCCCGATTTCCCAGGAAACCGGGCGTTGACGTGAAAAACGGATCAGCGATAGAGGCGTCGGCCGAGGTCGCTTGTGAGATTGTACGCGCAGAAGGGGACCATGCCGTAGCGGGGATCGGACTCGCAGACGTAGCAGCGCTGCAGACGGTCCAGGTCGAGATTGTAGGCGTCCTGGAAGAGCATACCCGAGACCGAAAGGGTCGAATCGTGGGCTTCCGCCAGGAACTGGTCGAAATCCGGGATCTCCGAGCTGCTTCCCGACGCCGTTCTGACGCGCAGACGGGGGCCGCTCCACTGACGGGCCACGTTTCGTCGGGAATCCCCGGAGGTGGTGCAGCAGGCGCTGCCCGCCCGCTTTTTGAGAGGCTTCAGTCTGCCGCCGATCAGCATATATCCGGCGTGGATGGAGCAGTAGGGGTTTTCCGCGCTGCCTCCGGAGAAGTCCGAAGCCTTCATGCGCCCGTCGGTCTGCCGCTCGATCTCCCGCAGGAGCGCGGGGATCGTGATCCGGCGCTTTTCTCCGGGCAGCTCACAGCGGCCGAAATAGCTCACCGGCTGGAAGTGAACGCCCCGTACGGACGGCATGTGCTTTTCCGCGAAGCGCAGGATATTGCCCAGCTCTCCGTCGTTGACGCCGGGCACCACCGTGGGCACCAGGACGACGCCGAGCCCCGCCTCCGCGCAGCGGCGGATGGCCTGCAGCTTCACCGTCACAAGCGAGCGGCCCCGCAGAGTCTCGTATATCTCGTCCCGAAGACCGTCGAACTGGAGGAAAACGGTGTTGAGCCCGGCTTCCTGCAGGGAGCGGGCATAGCCACTCTCCCGGGCAAGGCGGACGCCGTTGGTGTTCAGCTGAAAGAAGGAAAAGCCCCGCTCCCTGCCCATGCGGATGATCTCCGGAAGATCGTCGCGCATGGTGGGCTCGCCGCCGCTGAGCTGGAGATTGAAGGGCCCGCCGTGTGCCATGAGCCAGTCCATTCGGCGGCCGAGCTCCTCCAGAGAGGGATCCTCGGCTGCCGCGGACTCCCCGGAGGAAGCGAAGCATACAGGGCAGCGGAGATTGCAGCGCGATGTCAGCTCCAGAAGGACGCAGCAGCCGCTGCGGCGGTGCGCTTCGCACAGGCCGCAGTCCCGCGGGCAGCCCTCCTTCACCGGCTTCGGATCGGGCAGGGCGTCCTTTTTTGTGTTGCCCGCGTCCCATGCCCGCCAGGAATCGGCGGAGCCCTCCCATACCGGCACCTGATACCGGCCGTGCTCCGGGCATTCCTTCGTCATATAAACGGCGCCGTCCGTCGAGACCAGCTGCGCATCCAGGACCCGCAGGCACACGGGACAGACGCTTTTCGTGTTTTTCAGGAGCTCCATGCACAAATCACCCCGGAACAGTATAGCGGGCGTAAGGCCGCAATGCAAGAAGCCTTCCGCCGGAAAAGGAGAACAGGCGATGAACCTGAACGATGTCCGCCTGATCGCCGTCGACGTGGACGGGACGCTGCTCAACAGCCGCAAGGAGCTGACCGATCCCGTCAAAGCCGCCGTCGCTGCCGTCAGGGAACGGGGCTTCCTCTTTACCATCGCCACCGGCAGAGATATCCTCGGCCTGCGGAAGCTGGGGGACCTTCTGAGCGAGGGCGTGCCGGTGATCACCTACAACGGCGCGGAGCTCCGCCGGGCAGGCTCGGAGGAGCTCATACGCGGAACGTATATGCATACGGACGCGGCGCGGGAGGTGATCGGCCGGGGCCTGTCCGGGGGCTTTTCCGTCATCGTATGGAGCAGGGGAGAGCTCTTCATCGGACAGCCGGGCCCCGCCTGCGCGGGTTATTCGAAAATGTACGGCATCCGGGAAAAGGAGCTCGGGGACCCGGAGCTTCTCATCCTGCGCGGTATCACGAAGGTCATATGGGCCGGTCAGGCGGAGGAGATCGCGGCGCTGGAGCGCAGCCTTCAGACGCGCCCCATCCGGGATACCGTCTGCTGTACCTCCGAGGCCAGCTATCTGGAATTCATGGCCTCGGGCGTGGACAAGGGCGCCGGACTGGCCGCCGCTGCGGAAGTCCTGGGGCTTACACGGCGGCAGGTGATGGCCGTGGGGGACGGTCACAACGATCTTCCCATGCTGCGGTGGGCAGGCTGTTCGGCCGCTATGGGAAACGCCTCGGAAATCGTCCGCGAAGCGGCTGATTTCGTCGTCCCGTCCTGCGACGACGATGGGCTCGCTACGGCGCTGCGTCTGGTCTCGGATGCATACGATCGCGGCGAACGGTTCACTGAGATGCCGGTTTAAAACGGCAATTCCGTAAAGAATACGGCAGATTTGTGCACTTTATCCACGAAAACCAGCCCTTGAATCAAAAACTTGGACGCAAATCGGGGACAAGTATCTTGCAATCTTCGGAAAAAAGAGTTTTAATATAAAAAGCGTATTGTTTCGTATTGCGGCTTGCTGTTCAGCGGACCCACGGGAGGGCCGGAATGGTCAACAAGAAATACGCTGCGGACTACCGGCTGGAAAACGTCGTGGACCGCAGCGGCAGACTGAAAACCGTGCCGGTTTACCGCGGCGTGTATTATCGCTTCGCCGCAGGGGAAGCGGAGCTTCGCCGGGGAAAACGGCGCAGCACGATCCTGCTCTCCGCCGCGTCCGGCGCCCTGCTGCTGACGCTGCTGATACCCTCGTCGCTCCTCCAGCGGATCTATGCGGTGATGCCGCTGATCCTCTGCCTTCTCCCGGCCGTTCTCCTTTGGACGAGCCTTTACGCGGCGCTTACGGCGGGAGAGAAGGTCAACCGGGAGCAGCGGGACCGGATCTGCGACCGGCTGGCCGCCTGGAGCATGGTGCTGGCGATCCTGGCCGCCGTTTCCCTTGTCGGTCAGATCGCCGCCTATATCGCCGGGGCCGGAGCGGAGGGCATCCCCGTCACGGTCCTGACGGTCGTCGCCGCCGCCGCCGCCCTGTGCCTCCATCTCGGCAGGGAGGATCTCCGTATGGAGGAGATCCCCGGGCAGGTCCAGGCGAACGCTTCATCCGTTTAGATTATTGCGGTACCTCTGTCAGGCGGAGGACCGTGATAAATAATACGAAATCAAGAAACAGGAGGAAAAACATGAACATCAGGAAACTGACGGCGCTTGCCCTCTGCCTGCTTATGCTCGTGGCTCTTGCTGCCGGCTGCAGCAATTCGGGCGACAGCAAGGGAAGCTCCGCTGCCACCCCGACTCCCGCGCCGGCGACGGCTGCACCCACTGCGGCTCCCACCCAGGCGCCCGCCGAGACCGCTCAGCCCGAGCAGACGCCTGAGCCCGCCCCCGAGAAGGTTCGCGGAGATACGCTGGCTGTCGGCTACGCGCCGTTCAACAGCAAGTTCTCTCCCTTCTTCTCTGAGACCGCTTACGACGCCGACGCTTACACCATGACCCAGATCGGCCTGCTGACCAGCGACCGTACCGGCGCCATCATCACCCGGGGCATCGAGGGCGAGACCAAGAATTACAACGGCACCGACTACACCTACTACGGACCCGCCGATCTGACCATCACCGAGAATGCGGACGGCACCGTGGATTACGATTTCGTCCTGCGCGACGACATCAAGTTCTCCGACGGCGTGCCGCTGACCGTGGACGACGTGATTTTCACCATGTATGTCCTCTGCGATCCCACCTACGACGGCAGCAGCACCCTTTTCGCTCAGCCCATCGAGGGCGTGGAGGCGTACCGCTCCGGCATGGACAGCCGCGGCAATGTGATTTTTGCCGCCGGCCCCGACGGATACACCGCCAACGACCTCTACACCGAGGAGCAGTACAACGCCTTCTGGGATTATTATGAGAACGAGGCCGGTCCCGCCTTCGCGCAGGAGATCGTGGACTACTGCCTCGCCAACTACGCCGCTTACGGCGCTGCCGACGTGGCCACCTCCGCCGCCCTGTGGGGCTTCACGCTGCCTGAGGACGCCACGGCTGCCGATTTCTGGGCCGCCATCGTGGAAGCCTACGGAGGGGATACCGAAACCGCTGAGGCCACCGAGTCTGCCGGCAACACCCGCCTGACCCTGACCATCGGCGCCCTGGGCGCCGAGATGCAGGCCGGCGTACAGACCGGCGAGAGCGCGCCGACCATCACCGGCATCCAGAAGACCGGCGCCAACAGTCTGCGGATCCATATGACGCAGGTGGACGCCACCGCCATCTACCAGCTGGGCGTTTCCATCACCCCCATGCATTACTACGGCGATACCGCCCTGTACGACTACGATAACAACATGTTCGGCTTCAACAAGGGCGATCTGAGCATCGTCCGGGACAAGACCACCCAGCCCATGGGCGCGGGACCCTACAAGTTCCTCCGCTTCGAGAACGGCGTGATCAACTATGAGGCCAACGAGTACTATTATCTGGGCGCTCCCAAGACCAAGTACGTCAACTTCGTGCAGTGCACCACCGACGACGATAAGCTGAACGGCGTCGTCACCGGCACCATCGACATTACCGATCCTTCCTTCTCCACCGACACCGTGACCGCCATCGAGAAGACCAACGGCGGCAGCGTCAACGGCGCCGTGATCACCACCAACACCGTGGACAACCTGGGCTACGGCTACATCGGCATGAACGCCAACGTCATGAACGTGGCCGGCGAGCCTGCCTCCGAGGCCTCCAAGAACCTGCGCAAGGCCTTCGGCACCCTCTTCTCCGTCTACCGCGATGTGGCCATCGACTCCTATTACGGCGAGCGGGCCAGCGTCATCAACTACCCCATCTCCAACACCTCCTGGGCTGCGCCCCGTCCCTCCGACGACGGCTACAAGGTGGCCTTCTCCACCGACGTGAACGGCGAGCCCATCTACACCTCTTCCATGTCCGCCGAGGATAAGTACGCCGCCGCCGCCCAGGCCGCCCTCGGCTTCTTCGAGGCCGCCGGCTACACCGTGGAGGACGGCAAGCTCACCGCGGCTCCCGAGGGCGCGAAGCTGGAGTACACCTTCTGGATTCCCGCCGACGGCATCGGCGATCACCCCGCCTTTATGATCGTCAACGAGACCAAGAACGCTCTGGCCGAGCTGGGTATGAACCTGATCATCAAGGACCTGACCAACTCCTCCGAGCTGTGGGATGCCCTCCGGGCGCAGACCGTGGCCTTCTGGGCCGCCGCCTGGGGCGCCACCGTGGACCCCGACATGTATCAGATTTACTTCTCCGGCGACGCTGACCACACGGCCGGCGGCTCCAACTACCAGTACGCCATCGACGATCCCGAGCTGAACCAGCTCATCCTGGACGCCCGGGCCTCCACCAACCAGGAGTACCGGAAGGCCATGTACAAGGCCTGCCTGGACATCATCATCGACTGGGCCGTGGAGATCCCCACCTACCAGCGCCAGAACGCCATCATCTTCAGCACCGAGCGCGTTGACCTGGATACCGTCACCCCCGATATCACCACCTTCTACGGTTGGATGGCGGAGATCCAGAATCTGCAGATGAACTGAACAGACTGATCCATTGCCGCATCCCCGCCCAAAAGCGGGGATGCGGCGACGCCGTACAGAAAAAAGCGGCTCCCCATCGAGCCGCTTTTTTCTGTGCGGCGCTGGGACCGGGGCTCACGGGATCCTGCAAATCTACGGTTCCGTCATACTATCCGCGAACGGAGGTCTGAAGCGTGCATAAATACATCCTGAAGCGCCTGATCTACTCTGTGATCATCTTCTTCTTCGTGATGCTGATCATCTACGTCATCCTGCGCTGTCTGCCCACTTCCTATATCGAACGGGTGGCGCTGCAGAAATCCATGCAGCCCAATTCCAAGAGCTACGAGGAATGGATGGCGCAGCTCACGGCGATGTACGGTATGGACAAGGGCTATCTCATCGGCTACTTCAACTGGCTGGGCAACTTCTTCACGGGCAATTTCGGCGACAGCTGGTTCTGGACGGTTCCCGTGGTGGAGGAGTTCCGGCAGACGATCTGGCTCAGCTTCATCATGGGCGTCGTCACCATGTTTTTCGAGCTCATCATCGCCATTCCTCTGGGCATCATCGCCGCAACGAAGCAGTATTCCAAAACGGACTACACCATCTCCATCCTGGCCTTGGCGGGCATCTCCCTGCCCACGTTCTTCTTTGCCTCGCTGCTGAAGCTGGTATTCTCCGTCAAGCTCGGCTGGTTCGATCTTTTCGGCCTGGTGGGGCGGAACTACGCGCAGCTGGACGCCTGGGGAAAATTCCTGGATAAAGCCCATCATCTGGTGCTTCCCATCGTCACCCTGGTTGTTCTGAACATCGGCTCCCTCATGCGCTATACCCGCACGAACATGCTGGAGGTCCTGAACGCGGACTACATCCGCACTGCCAGGGCCAAGGGCCTCAGCGAACGGAAGGTCATCTATCTCCACGCCTTCCGCAATACGCTGATCCCCCTGGTCACCATCGTGGGCGGCAGCCTTCCCGGGCTTTTCTCCGGCGCCCTCATCACGGAGACCCTTTATTCCATCCCCGGTATCGGCTACGCCTCCTATCAGGCAATGGTCGCCGGCGATATCCCGTTTTCCATGTTCTACCTCGCTTTCCTCGCCATTCTGACGCTGCTGGGCAATCTGATCTCGGACCTGCTGTACGCCGTGGTCGATCCCCGCGTGCGTCTGTCCTGAGAAAGGAGGCAGACCGATGAGCGACAAGATGGAAGAAAAGAAGAAGGCGAATCCCGCGCCCGAAAACAAGGAAGAATACGCCCTGGACGACGAGCGCCGCGTCAAGGTGCTGTCTCCCGGCGCCATGGTGGCCAAGCGTTTCTTCAGAAACCGCATCGCCGTGGTTGGCCTCGCGATCCTGGCGTTCATGTTCCTGTTCTCCTTCCTGGGAGGACTGCTGAACCCCTATAAACAGGACCAGCTTTTCTATACCACGACCTATCAGAAAAAAGACTATGCCGGCGCCGTCAAAAACGAAGAGATGCGCTTCATGGCGGCGGAGGGGCAGACCTTCGATTCCATCATCCAGGCCCAGGCCGTGCTGGGCATCACCACCCACAAGGAAACCGTGACCTACCGGAACGTGAATTACCATATCACGACGGAGGGCGACGAATTCTATTCCGTTTCCCTGGACGACGGGACCGTGATCGGCATCGCCTACAAGGACGTGGTCAGCTCCAGCGTCGCGGGCGAGTCTCTCAGCTTCGACTTTGTGTACAGCGCCCTGAAGGCCTACAGCAACGACGGCGGGAGCTTTACCGTGGACGGAACGGCCTACTCCATCAGCGAGGGCGGCCTTGTGGAGGCGGAGGGCAGGGAAGTGGCCTTCATCAGCCGCTACGTGGTGCAGGCCATCATGCCGGATATCTTCCTTTCCCGGGACTTTCAGGAGCAGCTGGTGGTCGCTCTGGAAGCCGGCGACGACGAATTCTATTTCACGGATGAGGACGGCGTCACCAGCGAGTATTTCGTCACCTATAAGCCCGACGTGAAGACCTGGAACGTGCTCCAGGAGACGCCAACCCGCACCTACGACACCTATTCCTTCCCCAGCAGGGAGCATCCCCTGGGCACGGACAAAAACGGCATGGACATGCTGGCCCGCCTGATGTACGGCGGTCGCGTTTCTCTGGTGATCGGCTTCATCGTGGAGTTCATCGCCCTGGTGATCGGCGTCATCCTGGGCGGTATAGCCGGTTATTTCGGCAAGTGGGTGGATCAGCTCATCATGCGCATCGTGGACGTGTTCTACTGCATCCCCTCCACGCCCATCATCATCATCCTGGGCGCCGCCATGGACGCCATGTCCGTACCGCCCCGGCTGCGCATGCTGTATCTTATGCTGATCCTGGGCTTCCTGGGCTGGCCCGGGCTGGCCCGGCTGGTGCGCGGCCAGATCCTCTCCCTGCGGGAGCAGGAGTTCATGGTGGCCACGGAGGCCAGCGGCATCCGGATCTCCCGGCGCATCTTCCGGCATCTGGTACCGAACGTCATCCCTCAGCTGATCGTCAGCTGCACCATGGGCATCGGCGGAACGATCCTCACCGAGGCGACCCTGAGCTTCCTGGGCCTGGGCGTCAAGTTCCCCTTCGCCTCCTGGGGCAACATCATCACCGACGTCAACAACACCTTCGTCCTGACGAATTATCTGTTCATCTGGATCCCCGCAGGCATCTGCATCCTGATGACCGTTCTGGCTTTCAATCTGGTGGGCGACGGCCTGCGCGACGCCTTCGATCCGAAGATGAAGCGATAAGGAGGGAGACGCTCTATGGCAGGCAAGAATAACGACGGCTACCTTTCCGCCCGCGAATCCCGCAGGATCTCCCGGGAAAACCGCAGGATCACCAATCAGTACGAAAAAAAGCGCAAGCGCAAAAACGTGCCGGAGTCGGAGTATCTCACCCGGATGCACGACCCCAACAATATGGTGGAGTTCGACAATCTCCACACCTATTTCTTCACGGATACCGGCGTCGTCCACAGCGTCGACGGCGTGACCTTCGATATCCCCATCGGCAAGACCGTGGGCGTCGTGGGTGAGAGCGGCTGCGGAAAGAGCGTCACCAGCCTTTCGCTGATGCAGCTGCTGCAGCGGCCCCAGGGTCAGATCGTGGACGGCGAAGTGCGCCTGAACATGGGCGACAAGGCCTACGACGTTACCAAGACGCCCAATGAGGTCATGCAGCGCATCCGGGGCAATATGGTCTCCATGATCTTCCAGGAACCCATGACGGCGCTGAATCCGGTGTTCCGCATCGGGGAGCAGATCTCCGAGGTAATCACGCTCCACGACACGGAGAACAAGTCTCCCGAGCAGGTGAAGGCCCGCACCATCGAGCTGCTGGAGATGGTGGGCATCGCCAACAGCGAGGGCGTCTACAAAATGTATCCCCATGAGCTCAGCGGCGGCATGCGGCAGCGCGTGGTTATCGCCATGGCCCTGGCCTGCAACCCCCGCGTCATCATCGCCGACGAGCCCACCACCGCCCTGGACGTGACGATCCAGGCCCAGATTCTGGACCTGCTGCGGCAGCTGAAGGACAAGACCAACGCCTCCATCATGTTCATCACCCACGACCTGGGGGTGATTGCGGAAATGGCGGATTATGTGGTGGTCATGTACGCCGGCCGGATCGTGGAGAAGGGGACGGCGGAGGACATCTTCTATCATCCCGCCCATCCCTACACCATCGGCCTGATGAATTCCAAGCCCGTGGTGGGCAAGAAGGTGGATGAGCTGTATTCCATCCCCGGGAAGGTGCCGAACCCGGTGAATATGCCGGACTACTGCTATTTCCGCGACCGCTGCGAGCTGTGCGTGGAGAAATGCGCAGGCAAGTATCCGCCCACGCTGCGCATTTCGGAGACCCACTGGGTCAGTTGTTACCGATATGAAAACGAAGCGCAGGGAGGGGAATGAGCATGTCCGCTGAAAAGAACGAGTACCTCCTTGAGGTAAAGGACCTGAAAAAGTATTTCCCCATCAAGGGTGGCCTTCTCTCCCGCACGGTCGGGCACGTCAAGGCAGTGGACGGGGTCAGCTTCCGTATAAAACGCGGCACCACCATGGGACTCGTGGGGGAGAGCGGCTGCGGGAAGTCCACCGTCGGACGCACCATCCTGCGCCTCCATGAAAAGACGGCCGGAGAGGTGCTGTTCAACGGGGAGGATATCTTTGCCCTGAACCGTCAGGAGCTGCGGAAGATGCGTCCCAAGATCCAGATCATCTTCCAGGACCCCTATTCCAGCCTTTCGCCCCGGCTCCCCATCAGCGAGATCATCGGCGAGGCGGTACGGGAGCATAACCTGGTGCCCTCCAACGAGCTGGACGACTATATCTCCCGGATCATGAAGGAATGCGGTCTCCAGGAGTATCACAAGGATCGCTATCCCCATGAGTTCTCCGGCGGCCAGCGGCAGCGCATCTGCATCGCCCGGGCTTTGGCGCTGAATCCGGAGTTCATCCTCTGCGACGAACCGGTCTCCGCCCTGGACGTTTCCATCCAGGCGCAGATCATCAACCTGCTTCGGAATCTGCAAAAGCAGTTCGGGCTGACGTATCTGTTCATCTCCCACGATCTCTCCGTGGTGGAGCACATCTCCGACACGGTGGGCGTCATGTACCTGGGGAATCTCGTGGAGTTCTCCGAGACGGAAAAGATCTTCAGCAAGCCTCTCCACCCTTATACTGTGGCCCTGTTCTCCGCCATCCCCGTGCCGGATCCCAATTATAAAATGAAGCGCATCGTTCTTCAGGGAAGCATCCCTTCGCCGGCAAATCCCCCCAGCGGCTGCAAATTCCACACCCGCTGCGACAAATGCATGGAGATCTGCAAGCATGAGGCGCCCGAGTTTGCGGAGATCGAGCCGGGTCACTTCTGCGCCTGCCACCTGTATACCGGCGGGGACAAGAAGCCGGAAGCAGCGGCGCAGGCGTAAGCCATGGCAGCCAAAAAACGCATGTATGAGGACGACGACGGGCGGACCATCGCCGATATGAACGTGGAGGGGATGCCCTGGTACGACCGGAACCGGGACCGGGACCGGGAACAGAGCTCCGGCAGCGCCCGCCAGCCGATGGACCGTACCCAGCGCAGAGCGACGATCCTTGCTGTCGTCACGGCGGCGCTGCTGATCGCCGCCGTCTTCGGCATCGGCTATTTCATCGTCATCTTTCTCATGGACAAGCTGCTCTAGTCAGCGTTCGGCGCCCATGCCGTTCTTCGGGTGGGCGCCGCATTTTTCCCTTTCTTCCGGCGGATGCGAAATATAACTTGCCTTTTTCCTGCCGCTGGTTTATAATCCCATAAGAAAAAGGGAGTAACTCGCGGTTTCCGGACCGCGGCTGCAGCGTCAATACGGCGCCCGACGCCCGCCGCAGCCTTAATGAGTGAGACTTTTGTCTGCGGACAAAGGTCTTTTCTTTTCTTTTTTCATTCCGAAAGGAGCGGTCGTATGCAGAAATACCTGGAAACCCCTGCACAGGTCCTGGCGGAGCTGTCCGCGACGCCGCAGGGCCTCACTTCAACGGAGGCGGCGTCCCGCCTGGCGAAATACGGGAAGAACAAGCTGGCGGAGGCGAAGAAGGAAAGCCTTCCGAAGCGGTTCCTGAAGGCGCTGTGCGACCCCATGATCTTCATGCTCCTGGGCGCCGCACTGATTTCCACGGGGACGACCATCTATCAGAACGTGGTCCAGCATGAGCACGAGAGCTATGCCGACCTGTTCATCATCCTCTTCGTCGTCATCATCAACACGGTGCTCAGCGTCGTGCAGGAGAGCAAGGCTGCGGAAGCGATCGACGCGCTGATGGAGATGACCGCCGCCACCAGCAAGGTGATGCGCGACGGCGTGATCCATGTGGTGAAAAGCGAGGACGTGGTGCCGGGCGACGTGGTCGTCCTGGAGGCCGGCGACGCCGTTCCCGCAGACTGCCGCATCCTGGAAAGCTACAGCATGAAGGCGGAGGAATCTGCCCTCACCGGGGAAAGCGTGCCGGTGAACAAGCTGGTAGACGTGCTGATGCTGAATCCCGGCCAGAAGGACATCCCCCTGGGCGACCGGAAGAACATGCTTTACAGCGGCAGCACCGTTTCCTACGGCCGCGGGACCGCCGTGGTCACCGCCACGGGGATGGAAACGGAAATGGGAAAGATCGCCAGCGCCCTGAATCTGGCGGAGGACGAGAAGACGCCGCTTCAGAAGAAGCTCGCCTCCCTGTCCAAAACTCTGACCAAGCTCGTTCTGGGCATCAGCATTTTCGTCTTCCTCTTCGGGACCGCCCGGGAACTGATCTTCGTTCGCAGCGGCGCCCCGATCTTCGGCACGATCCTGGATACCTTCATCATTGCCGTCGCTCTGGCGGTGGCCGCCATCCCCGAGGGCCTTCCGGCCGTCACCACGATCATCCTGTCCATCGGCGTGACCAGCATGTCCAAGCGGCAGGCGCTGATCCGGAAGCTGACGGCGGTGGAGACTCTGGGCTGCACGCAGATCATCTGTTCGGACAAGACGGGCACGCTGACGCAGAACCGCATGACCGTGGTGGATTCCTTTACGGACGATCCCATGCTCCTGGCCAAGGCCATGGCCCTCTGCAGCGACGCAAAGCGCGGCCTCGGCATGCACGAGGCCGTGGGCGAGCCCACGGAGGCCGCTCTGGTGAACCACGCCCACGATCTTCGGCTGTACAAGGATGAGCTGGACGAGACCTGCGTCCGCATCGGAGAGGCGCCCTTCGATTCCATGCGGAAGATGATGAGCACCGTCCACAGGGAAGCGGAGGGCATCCGCCAGTACACCAAGGGCGCCTGCGAGGTGCTGCTGCAGCGCTGCAGCGCCTATCTGAAGGACGGCGAGATCCGTCCCATGACGGAGGCTTACCGGGAGTCCGTGCTTCACCGCAACAAGGAATTTGCCGACCGCGCACTCCGCGTGCTGGGAGCGGCCTGCCGCAGCTGGCAAGAGGAGCCTGCCGACTATGAAGCGGAGACCCTGGAGCAGGATATGATCTTCATCGGCTTCGTGGGCATGATCGATCCCTGCCGTCCGGAGGTTTACGACGCCATCGCGGAGTGCCGCAGCGCCGGCATCCGCCCCGTGATGATCACCGGCGACCATAAGGATACCGCCATAGCCATCGCCAGGGACCTTGGCATCATCCAGGATCCCTCCGAGGCCATCGAGGGCGCCATGCTGGAGGACATCAGCGACGAGGATCTGGTGGACGCCGTCACCCGCTACAGCGTCTACGCCCGGGTACAGCCGGAGCACAAGACGCGCATCGTCCGCGCCTGGCAGGCGCGAGGCATGGTGGTAGCCATGACCGGAGACGGCGTGAACGATGCCCCGTCCATCAAGGCCGCGGACATCGGCGTGGGCATGGGCATCACCGGAACGGACGTGACGAAGGGCGTCAGCGACATGGTGCTGGCCGACGACAACTTCGCCACCATCGTGAACGCGGTTGAGGAGGGCCGGAAGATCTACGACAACGTGCACAAGGTCGTGCAGTTCCAGCTCATCACCAACCTCTGCGAGATCATCGCAGTCTTTGTCGCATCCATGCTGGGCATCCGCATCCTCAGCGCCGCGCACCTGCTTTGGATCAATATGATCACCGATTCCGCTCCGGGGCTTGCCTTGGGAATGGAGCAGGCGGAGCCGGGCCTCATGGAGAGAAAGCCCCGGCCCTCCGATGAAAGCCTGTTCTCCAACGGCAGCGGCCTGATCGTGATCATACAGGGCCTTCTGATGGGCGCGCTGATCGTTTTCTCCTTCCTATTCGGCGAATGGCTGGAAAACGGCCGCTGGGCCTTTGCGGAAAGCGCCGACGGCATGACCATGGCCTTCCTGACCTGCAATTTCGCGGAGATGTTCTGCGCCTTCAGCACCCGCAGCCTGACGAAATCCGTCTTCCGGCTGAAGAAACAGAACTGGTGGCTCTGGGGCGCCCTCGCCTGGACCATTGTGCTGACCTTCGGCGTCCTATTCGTGCCTGCGCTCTGCCGCCTCTTCGGGCTGACCTCCATCAGTCCTTCGGAATTCCTCATTGCCCTTGGCCTCGCTTTCCTCACGATCCCCTTCTCGGAGGCCGCCAAGTTCATCCGGAAGACAGGTGGCAGGCATGCTGACCCTTGAAAACAAAAACGGCTATTCCGTGACCCTGCTGGAAACGGGCGGCGCGATCCAGTCCATCTGCATGCCCGACCGTAACGGTGTGTTAGGGGATATCGTGCTCGGGTATGACGATCCCGGAGATTATCCCGGCCGCAGCTGCTTCGGCGCCTTCGTGGGCCGCTATGCCAACCGGATCGGAAACGCCCGTTTCACCCTGTCGGGAAAGGAATATCACGTCACAGCCAACGAGGGCCCCAACACGCTCCACGGGGGTCGGGGCTATCATCTTCGGACGTGGAAGCTGGAGAAAACCGCAGAGGGCGCCGTACTTTCCCTGCGGGATCCTGACGGGACGGAGGGTTTCCCGGGAAATCTGGAGCTCACCGTAGAGGTCGTGCTCACGGAAGCCAATGAGCTCGTTTTCCGCTACTCGGCGGTATCCGATGCGGATACCGTGGTGAATTTCACGAACCACAGTTATTTCAACCTCTCCGGGGAGAAGAACATCCTCGGCCATGAGCTCTGTCTCAACGCCGACCGGTATCTGGAGGTCGACCGCGGGCTGATCCCCACCGGCAGACTCATCGATGTGAGCGGCTCCGATTTCGATTTCCGAAAGCGGCGGCCGATCGCTTCCGGGAAGTATGACCACTGCTTCGTCCTGAACGGCGGGGAAGGGGCCCAGGCCGAGGTATGGGATCCCGTCAGCGGCCGGGGATTCCGGCTGTTCACGGACCAGCCCGGCGTTCAGCTCTACTGCGGCGCAGGGCTGGGCGGCATGCCCGGGAAGGGCGGCGTATGCGAGCCCTTTGCGGGCTTCTGTCTGGAAACGCAGCATTTTCCGGATTCTCCGAATCATCCCGAGTTCCCGCCCGTGATCCTGCGGGCAGGGGAAACGATGCGTTCTCAGACGGTCTTTGCTTTCTTCACAGATTAGAGAAGGCGGGCATTCCCCGCTCCGGGGAAGCCGGTCCCGGCCGTCGGCTGTCCGGCTTCGGCTGCTGTCGGTCAGCGGTACGGAATCCGAATATATGTAAGCGGCACGTTAAAAACGTGCCGCTATTCTTGTATTCACCCTTGAAATGTTAACTAAAATCGGTTATGATTATTACGGATATTTGAAGAATCGATGAACGACAACGTAAAAACGGACGCCGCAGTCCGGCAGAAGGCAGTTCGCGTCCGCGCCGGTCCCGCTCAGAGACGGATGCTGCAGAGCGTTACCACCAGGGAAAGCACAAGATTGTTCAGCCGGTCGAGCTTTCCTCTCAGGGCCGGGATCGCTTCTTCACTGATCCGGAAGTCTACGAAGCGGCGGGGGAATCCGTCGGGTTCCTCTTCCGGCAGCGTCTTTTCAACCCCTTCGGAGGACATGATCGAGCGCATCAGCCGTCCGACGGCGCCGTAAAGGTAGTTGACCCGCTTCAGGCGAAGCTGCTCCTCCAGCTGTTCCTCCTTGCCCTCCCGCTCCGCTTTCTTCTGCAGATATCTGGCGCGCAGGATCGCGGAATGCATGTTCATGGAGAGACAGTTCCACAGCCCGAGAAGCTCGTCTGCCTGCGGAGAATATTCACTCATTGTGTACCCTCCCAACCAAACCGAAAGGAGTCGATGCCATCGTCCGAAGACGCACGCTTGAAATCATTGGTCTGTATTCACTGCCGCAACGAAAATGACTGCCAGGAACGGAATGTGAGAAATGAAACAACGGAATTTTCTGAACAGGGAACGAAAAGAAGATTACTGTGCCAGGCTTACGGAGCTGCTGCCCTTAGTCCGGGGCAGGCTGGGCATGACACAGGAGGAACTGGGAATGGTCAGCGGCGTGAGCCGCGTAACGATCTCCCAGATCGAGTCAAGGCGCGCAAAAATGAATTGGCTCCATTTCACTGCGCTGATGATGATCTGCTTTTCGGAAAGGAATACGAAAGAGCTGCTTTATTCGAAGGGCCTTCTGGACCCGGAGCTGCTCAGCTTCTACCAGGTCTCCATGCGGGAGCCTGAATTGAACGTCACAGTCCCCAGGGAATCCATCGCGTTATGGAATGAACTGACGAAAATATAAGAGGTTTTGAGGAAAAGCCCGGCGGTCGTCTGCAGCCGTCGGGCTCTTTTGCGTCCCGGATCAGCGATCGTACACCAGCGAGACCTCCCGGTCGTCCATGGCACGGTCAAGCGCCGTGCGGAGCGTCGTCAGGTTGCTGGAATAAATATAGTATTCCACAGCGCCGTCCAGCTCGCAGGCGTATTGCCGTTCGTTGATCTTATGAAAATGCATGGATCTCTCGGTCCCGTCCTTCAAGAAGATCGTGATGGAGTTCTCATAATCGGGATCATAGGCTACGTCCTGCCGCATGGCGCTGACCTGCCGGAAATTCAGGGTGCGGCTGTAGATGCGCTTGGTGTTCGTCTCCCCGATGTCCTTGCCGTTGATGTGGCTACAGGTACGCACGACCTCAATGCCGGAGCCGGTCACGTCGTCATACTCGTAAAGGATCATTTCAAAGGTGTCGCCGCCGAAATCGTAGAGGACCTTGTCCACGTTATGGATGTTGATGATCCAGG
>JAEEGK010002619.1_pt1 | contig 45145 bp, 72 predicted proteins | sample 8958771 | NCBI WGS metagenome assembly JAEEGK01 (sample SAMN16246547, study PRJNA631951) | gut metagenome | biome: gut microbiome; feature: rumen; material: SC-attached | host: Bos | place: Iran: Karaj | collected 2018-10
AAATGCAGCATTGCCAAACAAGAGAAATCACGGGTATATAATGCGCTGCCGCCGTTCTCGGATTCTCGGATCGTCAAATTGTACCATTCCGTCGCCGTGCCGTCCTCCCTGATATGATCCGAATGATATTCAACCTCGATTTTTCTGCCGGACTTTTTTTCGATCTGCTTGATCGTATCAAAAAGAATCATAATATTCATTGTTTTTCCCTTCTCCCCGTCATGCCGGTAGGTCAGCAGATTTTTTATTTCGTGCTTCTCACAAACGCTTCCGCTTCTTCGTAACTGCCGAACCAATCCGTGTAGTAATCGGCTTTTTTCGTGCTTCTGAATGTTCCAACTGGGATCTCGTCACATTCTCTTTTTTCTGTGATTCCAGCCCATCCGTTCCCTTTATTGTCAAACTTTGACGTTACGCAGTAAAAAACCATCTTCTTCTCCTTTCTGCCCGTGTTGCCGATAGCACAGCAGCTTTTTATATGTTCATTGTTTCCGTGCGGATCAGCGCCGCAAGATTTTCGACGGTGCCGGAATACTCGTATTCTTTCAGCAGATATTCCTTGACGTTTTTGCACGAAGGGAAAACGACGAGCTTCCTCCGATCCTCTAAAAAGTCTTTTAGCGCGTCGGCAAAGTAGAACCCCCGGAGGATGCGGCGAATCGCCTGCGAAAGTTTTTCCGGTGACGCGTTTTTGAACGTGCGCTCATAATCTTCACACCCGCGCAGCGTTTCCGAAAAGTCCGTACCGTGCCAAAGGTAGTTTTTAATGCAGTTTTCCGCAACCGTCGGCGCGTTCTGCTCTATATACTGATCCTCAAAAGATTTCTGTTTTTTCATGTTTTGCCCTCCTGAAATCGTCCACATAGTCCATATATTCCTTGCATACTCCGAAACCGCCGTTGCATGATCCGGACCGCCGTTTTTTCGATTCTCTGCAATGTTCGCAGGGCGTTCCAATCAGCTCCTTTTTCAATTCGCTTTTTGTTTTCCGACCGGCGCAGGGTGCTGTCCGCATCGTCTCGCCGCACTCCTTGAAATACACGCAGCCCATGCACGGCTTTTTCACGTTCTTTCCCATTCCGATCACCTCCGGGCGACGGTTCACACCGCCGCCTGATCCTTTGCTTTTTCGATATAGTAATAGTCGCTATGTGCGGCGCTCTCGTCCCTGACGACGATTTTATATCCGGCTTTTTCAAGGATTCGCAGGAAGCAGCCGACGCCAACGCCGCCCTCATAATACGGGATCGCGCCATAGCCGGAGCCGTAACCGATCAAATTTCCGTTGCTCGCCGTTTCGCTTGCGCCGTCGCTGATTGCCTTTTCTTTCATGTCGCAAAGGATTTTCAACATCGCATCAATTTTGCCGAACGCCCCGCCAACAGCCGCCGAGCGTTTATCATATCCGCAGCCGCTTGCGCTGTCCGTCGCAGAATACCAACGACCGCCCGCGCAAACGTCAACGTATGCCGTCGGGTTATTGCCCCACGTCCGCGAACGGTGCCACTCGACGCGGACCGTGACGCTATCAACCGGCGCGGCGTTCTCGATCCGTTCGAGCCGGTCAAGCTCCTGCGCCTTTTCCTTTTCGAGTTTCCGGTCTGATCTCTCGACCGCAAGCCGCCGCAGCTCGTCAAGCGTGAGCAGTCCGGCGTCGTACTGTGCCGCCCTCGTGCGGGTGCTGTATGCCTTTACTCGGTCGGCGTGTCCGTACTTGATGTTTTCGGCGTGGGTGTTCTTGTACTTGTCATATTCGGCGCTGATCGCTTTTGCAATGTGATTGTATTTCATGGTTCCGTCCTCCTCTCGTCAGATCGTAGCGCCGCAGGACCGGCGCGCATACATGACTTGCAGGGATTCCGTCGGCGTCATGTCCGCCGCTGCTCCCGATCCGGCGCACGGTAAAGCCGTAAACGCCGCCTTATTCATTCCGCAGAACGCCGCGATATGTCGCCCGGTCGTAGCAGACCAGCCGCCCCACAGCCGCGTCAACGCGCCCGTGACCGTATCGCGCCGGACAACCGGCGTATTGTAGGAAAGCAGGGTTTCCGTCGTGCCGTCGATCATAACGACGGCTTTGCCATAGAAGCTCTTGCGCCCGTCGATGGGCTTCAATTCGTACAGTTTCATAAATTCCCCCTTGCGCGGCGGGGTAGATTTGCGGTATAATGACCGTAGCCGCCGCGCCTTTGCTCTTGTCGTGGTCGCTGTTGGGCTTGCGTTCGTTGCCGCGTTCGCAAGCCCTTTTCCGTCATGCGTAGAAGCGTTCGACCTCCTCCGTGACGGCTACAAAGTCGCCGGTTCTCCTTTGGTGGTCGTTCGCGTAGATCGAAGCAGCCGCGAGCGAATCGAACAGCTTGCCGCGCTTGCTTGTATGTACGCGGTACATGATCCGCGGGACGAGCTGCAACCGTTCAAATTCCGCGCCGTCCTGTGCGTAGATGTGGAGGACGTCGCAGAACCGGCAGCCGCGCACCGTGTTCGTGAGCCGTGCGCCGGAATACCCGACCGCCTCCTCGATCCACACATAAGCGCCGGAGCCGTAGAACCGCGCCGCGTACTTGTCGGCGAGCCGGTGAAGCTGCTCTTTTTCCGTATTCGTCGAGACGATCCCGCACTTTTCGCAAATGTCCCGCGCGGATTCACGCATCGCCGCGACCATCTCCGACCGAGTTGCAAGCCGGAGGGCGTCAAGGTTCAGCATCCCGACAAATGCCCGCTTGTCGATCCCGTCAGGGAGTGCCATATACATGGGTTCAATGATCTCCGTATATGTCTTATAGGACACCTCGCACCCTGCAAGCTCCTCAAACTCTTTCCACATCATAGCCGTTGACCTCCTTCATCTGATCGGCTGCGGAGGATCGCCCTCCCTCAACCTTCAACTATATTCTACCATATCTGCGCACATATGTCAATAGGTATCTGCGCACATATGAAAATATATTATTCAGACAGCACCCACGCGCCCCGGATCGCGCCGCCGTCCGTGATCCTGCCGCCCGTTGCCACCGGCTCCCGCCGACGATCCGCGCAGAGCTGCACCGCACCCCCCCGCGCAGGAGAACCGCAGGAGCAGAGCCGAAGAACCCGAAGCCCCCTGCACGATCCGCACCGCCCCCGGCACCGTGACCGCAGGCAGCAACCACGCAAGCACCGCCACCCCCGCGCCGAGCGCCCCCCTACATATACGCGCACGCGCACACACGCGCGCACGCCCCCGCGTCAATACGCCCGCGCATACGCGCCCCCGCGCGCCTGATCGGAATGAGACAGGATAGAAGCACCCAAAACCAAAAGACGGATTGAGAACTCAAAAAACACTACAGCGGATAAAGAAAGCTTCAAAGAGAAGCGCATAGTATACCCGCGCATACGCCCGCACGTTGCGCCCGCCTGCGCATGCGCCCACGCGCGCGAGGATCGGCACAGACCGAGCGCCCCGGCGCGTAGCCCCTGCGCCCGCTGCTATCCGTCCTCCTGCATACCGTCACCGCCGGACGCAGTAAAAAGCGCGGGAGGGTGTCAAAAAGGTGTCAACCGGGGAGGGGCACCGGGAAAAGCATAGGCGTATAGGGCATATCCCAACTTGCGCCCACTTGATAACGCATCAAGAGCCGCATAGAAAGAAGCGCGAAAGCGCGAGCGAAGCGAGCGCAGGAGCCGAGCGCGTGACCTCCTGCGCCGATCCGTGGTGGGGTAGGATTTTTACATAACCATACCCTCGTATAAACCCTCCCGCACACAAAACTTTCCCCTGTTCAATTTCCCCTATGAACTCCTACCTGCGTTCCTACTCCTGCTCACGCTGATACGCCCTATCCCCCTATAATCCCCCTTCCCCGTGCGCGGTGGGCGGGGCGGTTCTGCGCAACGATCCCCCATTCTGCGCCCGGTGCCGGGTGACGAGGACATTCATGCCCTTATCAAACAGGGGTGCGGTTTTCTGCACGGTCGGAAACGCGTGGGGCTGCATTTTTCTTTTTTCCGAAAAAAATTTTTCGCTTCGCTTGATGATGTATCTCGGATTTGGTATCATATCAACGGCAGCTTTGGGACGGCATGGCTCCATATGGCTCCTCCTTACGTTGGTAGCGGCTCGGTTGAAAAATCGTGCCGCTATTTTTTCTGCACGTCTTGATGATGTATCGCTGTTTTGATATGCTCAAAGCGTCGGGGTGGCTTTTCGACTTTTTTCACGCTCCGACCGATCACTCTCCTTGCATGGGCGTCCCGTCACGAACGGGGCGCTTGTGTTTTTGGGCGAAAATACTGCGCGTTTATGAACAATCTATTAACATTTCCTGCAAATCCGTCCGCTTGCGTCCGCAAATGTCCCACTTTGTCCACCTGCGTCCGCTTTTGTCTCGTCTTGACGCGGGCGGCAAACGTGTTATGCTATAAGCGTCGAGGTGGAGAAAACGAATTGCCCCTCGTTACTCCCTGTCGGCTTGTCCCCGATGCGCGGTCTTGCGTGTCGGGGACTTTTCGTTGGGGCAAAGGGAGGTCAAAACATGGAGATGCAGCGCAGCAAAAAGCGCGAGCTGACGTTTCAGGAGAAACGAGCGGCTATGCTGTGGGCGCGGGGCATCGACATCGACGGCGAGCAGGTCAACACGAAAAAGGACATCGCCACGCGATGCGGGATGTCCGAAAGTCAACTACGGCTTTTATTCACACGGCAGGAATTTCTTGACGAGGTTGATAAGCACCTTACGGCTCAGAAGATCAACAGCGGACGGACGCTTATGCAGTCCGTACCGAAAGCCGTTGAACGGCTCGTCAAGATCATAGAGTTCGGAGAGGATCGAGAAGCCGCGCTTGCGGCAAAGACGCTCTTGTCGATTGCGGGCTTCTCGGATCACAAGACGGTTGACGTGAACGTGAACGACGCCGCCGGTGTTCTTCGCGGCGGCTTCGGCAAGAAAATGTTGCAGGACGCAGACGTTATAGACGTGGAAGCATCGGACATCGAAGAAATCGAGGGTGACAAAGATGCAGACGTTTGAGGAAATCTGCGAACGCTACAATGTCGATCCGAACGACGTAGTGTACTACTTTGTCCTTTCCGACGGATCGCCGCGCCTTATCATGCGAGACGATTTCAACGAGGTTTATTCCTGTCTGCTCGACGACGAAAGCGACGTCCGCTTGATTTACGGCGGTCGCGGATCGGGGAAATCTTCGGACGAAAGCAAACGGTGTGTCGCATCCACGTTCTCCGGGCATAACTGGCTTGTCGTTCGATATTACAAGCTCGACCTCCGCAATTCGTGTTTCAACGAGATCACGAGCGTCATTTACGATTGGGGGCTTGAAAACGAGTTTACGATAGACAAGCAGACTATGACGATTACCTGCAAGCACAACAATCGTCAGATTCTTTTCGGAGCGTTGGAAGAACCGCGCCGTCTGAAATCGTTGAAGCCGAAGGTCGGAATCCTTACGAACATCTACATGGAGGAAGCCGACGAATGCCCGACGCTCAACACTTTTACGATGTTGCAAGCGTGTCTGCGTGGCTTTGACAAGGAAGCATACAGACGCGGCGATCCGCAGCCGCATAAGAGTATCGATCTGCTGTTCAACCCGATCCTGCCTACCCATTGGATGCAGGGCTATTTCTTCAAGCCGCTATGGAGGCACCCGGACGTTCGGAGCATTGAAAAGCTGAAATCCCTTACGCTGAAAGACAAAACAGCCCGCGGAAAGGTTGACGGCTTTTCTGTGTTCATGCTGAAAACAACTTACGTTGACAATCGCTTTTTGACGAAAAAGGACATACTTCTGCGTGAAAATGCCACCGGTCAGCGAATGTGGGTTGATACGCTCGGCAATCAAGGTTCGCTCGGCGAAACCGTTTTTATTCAGGGCGAGCATTGGCGAACGGACGATTTTGACGAGCTTCGCGCAAAGGGCGAGCTGCCGGAGTTTTGGAACATTCGGCAGGGCGTTGACTTTGGGTGGACGAATCCGTGCGCTTACATAAAGCTGCACTTGGACACGCAGAACAAGCGAATCTACGTTTTCGACGAGTTTTACATCAGACACGCAACGACCGACGCCTTCGGGAAGATCATCAAGCCGAAATGCGCCGGTCGCGTCGTTTACTGTGATTCAGCAGAGCCGGACAGAATAAACACATTGAAGCGGTACGGAATTGCCGCCGATAAGTGCAAAAAAGGCAAAGCGAAAGGCAACAAGCAGGCGGTCACGCGCCGTATAGATTGGCTGCACGAGTATGAGATCATCATCGACTACCGATGCACCAATCTGATCGAGGAGATGCGCTTGTACCGATGGGAAACAGATTCAGCGGGAAACAAGCTCGAAGTTCCTGTAAAGGAAAACGACCATGGAATCGACGCGATGTGCTATGCGCTCGGTCACGACATCTTTGGAGGAGGAACCCTTGCAGGTTCCACTTATTCTTTTTGGAGGTAAAACATGATTTCCTACACGTTTGACAAACAAAACTATGCGGAACTTGCGGGGCTTTCCACGGACACCAAACCTACCGGGAAAGGCGCTGTTCCGAACGGCTCAAAGTTCTATGAGATCGACACCGACAAGACGTTGTATTTCAACGGAGATGCAGGCGATTGGTTCGACAAGACCGCAAAATACCCGACGAAGCTCGAAGTCGCGTCCAACAAGTACAAAGTCACTTATTCGGACACCACGACGGACGCAAATGCAACCGTCGTGTTGGAAGGCGACAAGGCAACCTTCACGGAGAACGGCATGAAAGTATCGTGCGACGCGATTGCGATCACCGTTGCCGTTGTCGGCGATGTTGTTACGGCGACGTATGACGAATCGGAGCATACTGCGTCCGGCTATGTCGCAACGCCGAGCAAGAACATCTACAACGTCGAAACCGACATGGAATATCTCGGTGGAGAAACGCCATCTGTCAGCAGAACCGAAGTCGGCAAATCCATGATGGGGCTTACCGCTGACGACTTTAAGAACCTCAACGATCAGTTCGTCGTTACGTTCACGGTAACGGACGGCTACGTCGAGATCGAGGAAGCGCCCGCAGAGGACGATTCCGAGGGCGGGGAAAAATAAAACAAGGCAAGGTAAACGCATATGGCTATGACGGACATCGTTATGTCGCGTGAGGACGCGGCGAAAATCGACGCGACGAACATCCGGCAGCTTTGGTATCGGTTCTCGGACACCATTCAGCATCGAGAATTGCTTTGGAATCAGTACGAGAAAGAAGCGGAAACGCAATCGGCGTTGCTGTCCACGGACGATTTTACCGTATTTGCTCCAATCGCTCGATACGCAACGAATATCGCCGCGGGCTATTTCATCGGGAAGCCGTGCAAGTATTATTCCCGGATCACGCAAACGGCAAAAAGTACGGAGCTTCCGGGCGGCGGCAAGCGCGTCGCTTTCGAGGACAGAACCGACATCGAGCCGGAAAGCCGGAAAGAAATCGAAGCATATCTCAAAGTGTATCGCGCTGTTCTGCGCCGCAATCACGAGGACGACGAAAACATGGAATTGGCGCGGAATGCGCTGATCCACCGCGTCGCCTACGAGCGAGTATATACGGTCGCCGATTCCGAAACGGGAGCAACGGAGATCAGATTTAAGTCCATTGATCCGAAGAAATGCGTCCTTATCAAGGATTCCTCTATTGAGCGCAATCCTGTCGCGTTCATCGGATGCGAACAGTTTGTCAATCCGTTCACATCGCAGTCCGCGTATCGGTATGAACTTATCACGAAAGATAGGCACAAGTTCTACGAGTTCCGCGGAGAGACAAGTCAGGCAGGCGGCGTTCCGCATGGAACCAATAACGATGGCGACGAGCAGCCGTCTGCTTCTTACGATGCGGACGAAGGCACCCTGAACCTCGAAAAGCTCGTCGGCATCCCGATTATCGAGTACAAGATGCCGGAAAACAAGGGCTTCTTTGAGGATTGTGTTCCGCTTATGAATGCCCGTGACGCGCTCTTGCAGAATCTTCGCAATACGTTCAAGTATAACGACGAAGCGATCCTTATGCTGATCGGTTATTCAAAGCCGACGGACGATAAGGGCATGGAAGAACTGCGCACCGGCATCGAAAAGTTCAAGATGCTGTTCCTCGGCGAGGACAACAAGGTTCAATGGCTGTTGAAAGACCTGCCGATTGATTCCATCGTCGGCTACTACAACATTTTGTCGCAGGACATCTTTGCGATGCTCGGCATCAAAAACCCAGTCAAGCAATCCGAGGTCTATCAGAACATCACCACGGTTCGGTATCAGAACTACGGCATGGAAAATACGATCATCGGCATGGAGCGCACGTTTGAGCGTTCGCTTTTGGAGGGGCGCGCGCAGATCATCACAAAGGTTCTCAATTTCATCAACGATAAGAAATGGGATTGGGAATACCTCGATGTTGCATTTGAGCGCAACCTGCCGACGAGCCGCATTGAGGAAGCGCAGTTTATCGCGCAGATGAAGGCAGCGGATGTCGTTGCGGACGAGGACATTTTGGACCAGGTGTCGTTTATCGAGGACACGGACGCAGCGGTCGCCCGCAAGCGCGAGCAGGACAGACGGGCAGCTTTGGAGCAAGCGGAAATGGCTGTCAAGGCGGCAATCGAAAGAAAAGCCGATCCGAACGCCACTCTTGAAGAAGATGTGACGAACGACCGCAGATTGGACGATGCAGATGAACGTGTACGAGAAAGCAGACAAAAGAATCGCTGATTTCCTTGCGTGGATCGCGTTCAGCTTCAATGCGTTTCGGGCGCGTCTGAACAGGCGATCCGACACGCTTGCCGTATTCGACGAGCTGAACGCGCTGTATCAGCAAATCAACACTTACAGCCGTGAGATGTTCCTTGCCATTTTGCAAGATGCGTATGACGACGAAGCGAAGCAGCGGCGCAGACGGTTCACGGAGGATTTCTTGATCGTGATCCTTGACGATCCGAACGATTTTACGACCGTTACCTACTCGAAAGAGCTTGAACGGAAATCGGAGCGCCTTTCGGAACAGCTTACCGCTGCTATCCACCGTTCCGCAATTTCGGAGGACAGAACGAACGAAAACGGGGTGAAAATCCCGCTTGAAATCGAGGTCAAGCGCATCTTCGATAAGGAATACAGTTCGCTTGCGCTGCTTTTCGATTCGTACATGATCGAGACCGTAGACACGGGACGCGTATACGCCTTCGAGGACGACGGTGTGCGCCGTGTCCGATGGGTGACGATACTCGACGGAAAGGAATGCGATTACTGCCGGTCTCTGAACGGTCATGTATTCCCGATCAACCGAATACCGACAAAACCGCATCCGCGCTGCCGGTGCTTCACGATCAGATTTGATTAAGCCGCTTGCGGCTTTTTCTTTTGGACAGAGAAGTCCTTAAAACACACATAACGGCAGAGAAGCCGAAAATCACAAATCTACGGACAGAGAAGTCCCAAAAACACGAAAGGAACACTATGTCTACCATCAAAGAAAACATCAAAATCGACGGCTACGACCAAATGACACCGGAGCAGAAAGTCGCTGCTCTTGAAGCGATGCAGCTTCCGCAGCCGGATTTGTCCGGCTATATCAGCAAGGACACGTTCGACAAAAAGGTGTCCGAACTTGCCGCATCGAACCGCCGCGTCAAAGAGCTTGAAGGCACGAAGTTGACCGAAGAAGAACGCCTCGCAAACGACCGCAAGGCGTTTGAATCCGAAAAAGCACAGTTCAACCGCGAACGCAACGCCACGAACATCAAGGGTAAACTCGGACAGGGCGGCATGAAACCAGAAGAATATGCCGAACTCGAAGATGTAATCAACTCGTTCGATGATGCAGACAAGGCAGACCGCTTCGCTGAATCCATCTTGAAGATGGCGAAAGCACAGCGCGACGCAGGCGATTCCGCAGCGCGTGACAAGCTGCTCGGCGGTCAGACGCCGAAGGGCGGCACCACGCCGGACGCAGCTATGTCTTTCCAACAGCAGTACGACGCCGCGAAGAAATCGAACGACACGATGCTCATGGCAAAGGTCATTCGTAAAGCCAATGAGAAGGGTGTTTTCATCAACACATTCTAAAATTCAAGAAAGGACAAATGAATCATGGCTATCGCAACCACTTTTACCTGCCCGAACTATTCGGGTATGCTCTACACGAAATCCAACCGCGCCACTCCGTTCCTGAACGCAATCGGCGCGGCGGTCGTGTCCCCTTCCGTCGAGTTCCCTGTCAATCAGGAATACTCTCTCGGCGCCGCATCGCAGCCAGCGATTACCGAAACCGCATCTCTGACCGCGCCCACCGTCGCAACTATCACCCGTTCGCAGGCGTACAACGTCTGTCAGATCTTCCATGAAGCGGTCGGCACGTCTTACGCTCATGCGTCCAACATGGGCTATATGTCCGGTCTGAATCGCGCCGGTCAGCAGCCCGATCCGCAGGACGAGCTTGACTGGCAGATCGCCAAGACGATGGAAAAGATCGCGGCGAACATCAACTACACCTTCCTGAATGGCGTGTACAACAGGGCGGCAAACGACGGTCAGGCGAACAAAACCCGCGGCATCATCGCGGCTGTTTCCACCAACGCCGTTTACGCAGGCACCGCGCACACGCTGTCCAAGGCGATCCTCCGCAACCTGTTCAAGTCCGTGTTCAACAACAGCGGTATCGTCGATGGCGCGATCCTGTTCATGGATGCCGCGTCCAAGATCGCTCTTACCGCGCTGTACGAGGATAGCACGTCCGCGTTCCTTCTCCCGAACAGCCGTACCGTCGGCGGTGCGTCCATCGACACGCTCGTTACCGATTTCGGCACCGTAGGCGTCTCTGCGGATCGCCATATGCCCGCAGAAACGATCCTGCTCGCAAACACCGAGGTATGCCGCCCGGTCGAGATGATGGTTCCGTCCAAGGGCAATTTCTTCTACGAGGAACTTGCCAAGACCGGCGCAGGCACCACCGGTCAGATTTTCGGTCAGATCGGTCTCGATTACGGTCCCGAATGGTTCCACGGCGTTCTCGACTACTCCAAGACGAGCGCGTAAAAGAAGCGAGGTAAAAACCTATGACAAAGGAAACAGCCGTAACGCAGATCGTAGCGAACATTGCGACGCTGCGCGGCATCTCAAACAGCACGAAAGAGAATCAAATTCGCGTATATGCGAACCGATACTATGATTCCGCGTGTGCCTTTACGGGGTATTCCGAGCTGCCCGACGCGCTGCTTTCCTTTGTCGAGGACGCAACCTTGCAGGCGTGGATGAAACGCGGCGCGGAAGGTCTCAATTCTCAATCGGCGGCGGGCGTGTCCGAGCAGTATCTTGACGTAGAACACTCTTTGCGTCAAAACCTACGCTACAAACGGAACCCCCTCTCTGCTGTTCACACGGACGGAAACGAGGTGTAGCCATGCGCGACGAGAACAAGAGAACGTACTACGTTGGAAAGCCGCAAAAGTCGCTTGACGGATATAACGCTACGTCCATCGTCGGGTATTCGGAACTCACGGAATACCAAGATGTCGTGAACGAAAACGCCGAATCTTCCGAAAACGACAAATTCGGAACGCGAGACATCGAGCGCGTCAGAATCGTACACGACGACAATGACGGCGACACTCCGAACGTCGAGGTGAACGATGCTGTATGGCTCGAACAACCTGCGGTCGATGCAAGCGGTTATTACCGAAAGCCGCCGTTCATCGTTGAATCGGTGCAGGCGTTCGGGCGGCATCACGTTTTCACGTTGAAGCGGACGGTGAATGCAAGGTGATCCGCGTAAAGGTAAACGTCAAGCGAAGCGGCAATCTTGCTTCGCTCAAAGAACGGCTATTGCAAGGCGTAGAAACCGGCATGGCAATCGGCGGTGAGATTATGTCGCAAGCCGTAGAAGCATCGGCGAACGACATGGCGCGATACCCGACCGGAGAACTCGAAGCGTCCATTACTTACGATCCCGAATCTTCGGGCGTTGTAACAACGGGGCGTATTGTCGCAGGAACAGATCACGCCCAACCGTTCAATTTCGGCGCAGGCGTCCATTTCGTTCCTTACGACGAAGCAGACGAGCGTATCAAGGCGGGGCTTTACCCGCACATCAAGCCGGTATACGGTGACGAAACGGCTATGGCAGCGAACGCACCGTCTACGTTTTGGTCGTCGAACGTGACATCTCCCGCAAACAGGCAGCCGATTGGTTATCTCGTTTCGTCCTCTCCTCACCCATTTATGGAGGAAGGGTTCAATGCCACAAAGGACGCGCTTGTGCAGGAGATCGCAAATCAGATCGCTGCTGCGACGGAAAGGTAAAACATCATGGTAAACGAAGAATCCGTATTGAAGAACGCGATTGCGTATCTTGCAGAGACCTTCGCGGAGGACGGCGTTCTCGTTCTCCCGAAGAACCAAGAGCGCCCACCGTCCATTCCCTGTATCACTATCGTCGTTTCCACGAGCGAAGCCGTGCATGGGATCAACAACGAGATATTGGCTACCGTGAGAATCCACGCGACCGTCTATGCGTCGAACGTGTATGCTCCGTTCGGAGATTCCGACGGCGTTATGACGATTTTTGATAAGCTGAACGTGGCGATGGCGGCACGGCACTACTCCCGCATCAACCAAACAGAGCCGTACAGAAACGCACAATACGGTGTGTGGAACAAGGACGGCTATTTTACTAAAAAAACGAACGAATTTTAAGAAAGGAAATCGAAAGCAATGGGTAAATATCAAGCATCCGTTGGTCTCAGAATGTTTTGGGCGGCTACCTATGCCATGTCGTCCGCTACGGAGATCGACGGTCTCACCGATACGCCCGATAAGGGCGGCGACGCAAACGACATCACCGTCAACATCATCTCGCAGAAAGAGGTCACGCACCTTGCAGGGCAGACAGACGGCGGCGGTCTGATGGAGTACACGTTCGTTCCCGACTTTACTCCGTCCACCGGCAACGTGGCTGTCATTCACAACGCCATGCAGCAGAGCGACGCGATTTGGTTCTACGAGGAATACGCGGAAGGTTCCATGTCATCCGGTCAGACGCCGACGTATCAGCCCGGTCCTGGCTTCCTCTACAAGGGCAAGATCAAGTCCATCAAGGCGGGCGGTCAGTCCGGCAACAGCGCACAGAGCGGCACGTTTACGATCGAGCGCGAAGGAACGATCTACGAATCCACCGGCGGCGCATCTCCGACCTACAAGGATTTCTTCACCGGCAAGACCGCATCTCTTTCCTAAATAACGACAAAGCCGACAGGGGGTAAAAACTATGTATCAGATTGCTTTGAAAAACAAGACCATCACGCTCACCGCCCGCGCGCGGTATTACCGTGAGTTCAAAATGGCGCTCGGCGTTCAAAACCTCAAAAATGCGTTCTTCGCGGCATACGAGAACATCGACGTGGATTTCCTCGCCGCATGGATCAAGTATTTCGCGGATGATCGTGACCTTGAACTCGGAGAAGCATACGACATCCTTGACGAAATGGTTGAGGACGGTCGCAAGCTCTACGACATTTACGCGGATGCGGCTGATTTCCTGAACGGAATGGGTTTTTTCGGGAAACTGGAAGTAGGCAGCAAGCGTACAATCGCCTACTTCGAGGACAAGATGAACAAGATCGACATCGACAGCAAGGTAGCGTCGGCAATCGACACGGCGGTGTCGGAGTACACGACGCAGGCAGTTACCGAGCAGATGAAGAAAGACGAGAGCAAGAGCAGGAAGAAATAACGTCGCTTCTGACGCCGTATGTCGATGCGTTGGATCAGTTCTTGCGCGACGCACAGCTTGCGTCCGATTACGACGATTTCCTGCAATTACTCGAAGAAAAAGCGTGTGGATTCGGTATGCTCCCATGTCAGTTTTGGGACGAAGAACCGTTTGACACGCTTATTTTTGTGGAAGCTCGGTCGGATCAGCAGCGTCGGAACGATTATAACGTCGCGCAGATCACGGCAAAGATGAACGGTGTAAATCTTGCAAATATGTGGTTGAAAAAGGGGCAGAAGCCACACGCATACCCGTCGTTCTACGAGGTTTACGATATGGACGATCCCGATCAGGAACAGGTCGATCCGATGGAAGCCCGCAGACGACAATTACGAGCGCAATATGCGCATTGATAGGTGGCAAATATGGCAGTTACAGTAGAAGAACTCCAAATCCTGCTGTCCTGCGACGCGGCGCAAGCCGAAGCTGTCCTTGATGCAATCACAAAGAAAGTGGATAGCGCCGTCAAGAAGATGCAGGGCAAACTTGACGGCGCTATGGACGGCGGCGGCACCGGCGGCAGCAAAAAGCAGACGTCGTATTATGACGCTCTCGTGAAGAAAATCTCCACCGCAAGGGAGAAAATGAACGAAGCACTTTCCGGCAAGCAAGCCGGAACAGAAGGTGCAGACGTCAACTATAACCATTGGTCGCAGCAGGCAGATTCGCTTACAAAGCGTCTCGAAAAGCTGCGCGATACCCAAAAAGACGTGAACGAGACGGCGGCAGAAATGCGCGACATCCCGATTCAATATCCGCAGCAGGGCAAAGGCGGCTATCAGCCGTGGAGCAGACCGGTTGAAAACTGGCAGGCGTCGCAGGAACGAAGCCGCGACGCTATGCGTTACATCGAATCAGATCAGCGTCAGGCGTCCCGCGTCGATACGGAAAAGCTCGCATATGGAACGCCATACGAAAAGCTGCACGAGCAGTTCGTCCGCGCAAGCGAAAAGGTGGACGAGCTTGCCGCAAAGCTCCGTCAGCTTCAAGAAGAAGGCGGCAGCCCAAAAGCAATCGACGCTTTGGAAAGCAAGCTCGAAACGGCGTCCAACAAAGCCGACCGTCTTGCGGAAAAGATGGCAAAGATCGAGGACAAGGCGACCGGCGGCAACGGCGCAGGCGAGGACATCAAACAAACCGGCGACGCCGCGCAGGAAGCTACGCCGAAGATCGAGAGCTATAACCGCGCACTCGGAAAAACCTCGAAAGCGCAAGGTCTGTTTTCCCGAATCGGTAAAGCGTCTCATAAGATGTTCGACAAATTCGGGCATTCGTTCAAAAAGCACGACGGGTTTCTGTCGCAATTCGGAAAAACGCTGAAACGAGTGATTATGCGAATGCTCGCGATGGCGCTGATCCGCGGTACGCTACGAGCCATCAGCGAAGGCATGACGCTTCTCGGAAAAGCAAGCAATGAAGCGCAAAAACAGTTGAACCGCTTTAAGGCGATGGGAAACAGCGTCAAAACCGCGTTCGGCAGCGCCGCACTTGCCGCTCTTACCGCGCTTGCTCCCGTTCTTTATCAAATCGCATCTGCCGCTATTTATGCGGCAAACGCGATTGCTCGATTCTTCGCTGTTCTCGGCGGCGGCTCTTACTTTGCCGTGAACATGGCTGACAGCTTTGACGACATTGGCGAAGCTGCGGGCGGCGCGGGCGGCAAAGTAAAAGGGCTTCTTGCCGATTTCGACGAACTGAACGTGATCGGTCAGCAAGGCGGCGGTGGCGGTGGCGGCGGTAGTCTTGGCGGCACTACCGTTACAGAGGAAACCCCGCAAAGCATTCTTGCCGAGCTGCTCAACAGCGGACTGTTCTTTGAAGCAGGACAGTATATTTCGGACGGTCTCGGCTCTATCAGCGAAAAAATCACAGCTTGGTTTGAAGAACTTGCGCAAAAGGACTACGGGACAAAGTTCGCTCAATTTCTCAACGGCATCTTCTCGAAGCCGGAGAACTTTGAAAAAGCCGGTATCGCTGTTGCGACCGGAATCAACACGATTGCCGACATCATTTTTAATTTCTTCGATACATTCGATGCCGCAAAAGCCGCAGAAGCGTTCTCTCGCAAGCTGAACGCCATTGTTGACAACATCAAATGGTCTCGAATCGGAGAAGCGTTCGGTACGGGCGTTTCCGATATTTTCGAGTTTATCTACACCTTCCTTACGACGTTCAATGCGGAAAAGGCAGGGAAAAACTTAGCAGGTTGCCTAAACGGTATCGCAAATTCGATAAACTGGAAAACCGTAGGCGGCACGTTTAGCGCTGGCGTAAACGATGTGTTCGACATAGTATACGGGTTTTTCACAGAGTTCGATTGGAAGGGGTTGGCTCGTGATCTCGGCGACCTTCTTAACAGCGGATTCGGGGATATTAACTGGGGCAAGATCGGCGTTACAATATCGGAAGCCGCCCTTGATCTCATTGACTTTGTATCAGAGTTCCTTCTTACGTTCGATTGGGGCGGCATACTTGTAGCCCTTGTCGATTTGGTAGAAGGCATACTCGTCGGCTTGTTATCTGATCCAACACGGCTATTACAAGCATTGGATCACCTTATTATAGGAATCGTGCGAGCCGTCGGCGATCTCGTTATTTCGGCAATCGCTTGGCTTGCTGACAGCATTTTCGGACCGGCAGAAGATTTACTGTTTGGTGGCAGACAGGAGCGTTGGACAAGCGAATGGGACGCGCTCATGGATTCGTGGGTCGGTTCTATCGATCAAGCTGCGGACGAAATAAGGGGTGACATTGGCATCACGGCAGACGCGACGGAGACAGCGCTCGGTCGGTCAAGCAGCGCAATCGAAGGTGGGAGAAAAAGTCTCGAAGCATACGCAAAGTCGTTTGACAAAATCCCGTCGAGCAAAACTACGAACATCAGGGTCAACGTCACTACGACATCTTCCGGCAGCGGCGGCGGGAGCGGAAGCGGTACGACCGTTCGCCCGACCGTCAACGTCAATATGGCGATGGCATCCGGCGGTCTTGCATACGGCGAAACGCTTGCGCGAATCGGCGAATATCCGAATGCACGGAGCAACCCGGAGGTCGTCGCACCGTTGGACAAGCTGCAAGGCATTCTCGAACGCACCGGCGGCGGCTCGAATAGCAAGGACGTTCGGGAACAGAACGCGCTTTTGCGTGAACAGAATCGGCTTTTGCAGATCATTGCGAAAAAGAAGCTCGAAGTATCACCTACGCCGGAACTCGGACAGGTCGTTACGAAAGCGCAAGCACTTTATGGGGAGGTATAACACCTCCCCTCTTTTTGTAGGAGGACACACATGCAGACATTTACGCAATTCGGATTGAGGATCGGAAACGACTATATCCCCGATCCGTCGTCCTTTGAATACACCGTTTCCGACCTTGATTTGAGCGCGGAGCGTGATTCCAACGGAACGCTGCACCGCGACCGCGTGGCGACGAAACACAACTGCAAGATCAGCTACGACGCGCTGACATATCCGATTGTCAAAGAGATTCTTGGTCTTATCGCGGACGCGGAGTTTTCGTTTTCGTTCATTCGTCCCGACACCCTGCAAGAGTACACGGGAACGTATTATGTCGGCGACCGCACAATGAAGGTCATAAACGCATGGGACGAGCCGTGCAATTGGCTTTGCGATCTTTCGTTTGACCTTATAGAGTATTGAGGTGATTTTATGGTAACAGTACCCGCACTTTTTCATACCGCCTGTAAAGCGCAATCTCCGAAAACGAGAATCCGCATTTATTTGATCGACAGCGGCGTGGATTGCACAGACGATACCGACGTACAGACGAACGGTGTACTTTTGAAACGCAACTCCACCGACACGGACAGCAACGGTCGCGTGAATATTACGGCTGCGCCGGTCACGTTCACCGAATACTACAACCCGAACACGAACATCGAAATCGGCAGATGCCCGTCGAATACCGTCAGCATGGTATGGATGAACGATGATGGCGCGATTTCCGCAATTCCGTTCGACGTTTATACACGGTGCAAAATCTACATCGACCTTTGGATGAACAACGCATGGCAGCCGGTTCCGATGGGCGTTTACATGATCGAAAAGCCGAAGCGTCTCAAAGTATCGAACGTGAGCTTGACGTGCTACGATCAGATGAAAGCTTTGGACAAGCCCGCGTATGATTGGTGGCGCTATCTCAATTATGGGCAAGCCGGTCTGCGTTTTTCAAATTATGTTTCGGGAATGTTCGCGCATCTCGGCATTAAATACCGTACCGATTCGTTGCAGGAACTTATCAACGACAACTACATTTTTCTTGATCCACCGTTCGATGCGAAGGAAATGACATACCGTGATCTGTTGGAAGCGATCTGCGAAGCGAATGCAGCTTGCGCGAAATTCGACAGAAATGGATTCGTCAACATCTCGCCTTGCTTTGACTTCACATCGGGACCGCAGCTATACGGTTACGGGTATTCGGACACGGATGGCATTTTCGACTACACGCAGGCAGAATACACGGCACAGGCGGTCACGGGCGTCACGATCAATTCTTCCGTTGACGATGTTGGCGTTGTCAGCGGATCGGGCAATATGTACCTGATTTCGGAGAATGCTTTTTTGAACGCGCTGCCGGACAATCAGACGGCGCAGGATTTCGCAGATGGCATTCTTCATCAACTCGGACTTTCGGGAGCGTACATTCCGACGTCGCTCCGGGCGGTCGGCGATTGGTCTCTTGAAGCGGGCGACGTTATTTCCGTCACATTCGACGGCACAACGCGCCTTATCCCGGTCATGCAGCAACAGCTTACATGGATCGGCGGTTCTGTGATTGCCACGATTTCCGCGACCGGCGACGAAACGATGCCGAAGATGGCAAGCAAGTCGATTCGCCGCACGATTCAACAGAACCGCGAGATGTACACGCTCAAAGTCACGAAGGTCGGCAGCGACGAGGTGATCGCATCCATCAACCTGTCCCCCGAACAGATTACCATCGACGCATCGAAAATCTCCCTTCTCGGTTACGTCACGGTCAACGACGGATTTTGGATCGACCAAAACGGAAGAATGGGCGCAACCGGTGCAGAAATAAACGGCGACCTTGAATCAACAAGCGGAACTGATTCTGTTTCTGTCAGAGGAGCGAGAATTACTGTAAAAAAAGGTGACGCAAATACGGTAGCTATCTCCACGTTTACATCTAACGGAATAGCCGAAGGTCTGCTTTGGCTATACCATGGCGGCGTCCCGATGTTAAAGCTTGAAGGCGACGGTCATATTTATTCTCTTGATTCAAACGGCAAAGTGCGATCTCGTATGCAAGGTGAAGGATTCTTTGTTCTTGCAGCAGATGGATCGACGAATCTTGTCGGCATTTATTCAGACGGTAATTACACAAGGGGAACCCTTCGAAACGCCAACGGAAACGGAAACATAATGGTTGATCTCATTTGCGATACAACGAACGGTCAAATCATTCTAAATTCCGCAGACGGCGTACAGCGCAATTTCCTCGGTGCCGGTCGCGTCGGATGCTATGACACGAACGGAACGGAGAAGGCGCGTCTGACCTACGAGAACAACGGAACGCTGAACCTCGGCGGCGTGACAATGACGTCCGCGCAGCTTCAACGGCTTTTGCAGCTTATTTAACGGAGGATATACAGTATGCAATCCAAATGGAAAGTCACATCGAACTTGCAGCATACCTGCGGCGTCGTGAAGATTTTTCACGGCAAACAGTTTGATGCAAACACAAGGTACATCGAAGCGACGATCATGGACGGCGATTCTGCCTTTACCATGCCGTCCAACCCGAAATTCATGGTCGGTATTCGGCAGGCAGACGGCACGGAGATGGTCTACGATGCGATCATAACCGCAACGCCTACACTCGGTCTCGTCGTAACCGTCGATACGGCAACCTATATGTCGCACGGCGCGATCAATTCCACCTTCACCTTCGACGGCACGAACTGGAAGCGCAGCGGAACGGTCGTCGATCTGTCCGCATGGGGCATTACGATTGTCAGCGGTACGCCGTCGAACGGCAATACCATCGTGATCGCTACGACGTCTGCCGTGACGTATTCAAGCAACGTCGTGACGTTCGCCGTACACCCGAATCTGTTCCTGACGGCGGGCGACGGCTGCGCGGAACTGTACATCTGCGACGGCGACGAGATTATCAGCACGTTCGTCTATACGGTTCGCGTGGAAAAAGCGGCGGCAAATCCGAACAATGCCGTTGCTTCTACCTCATTTGCCGTTATCACCGCGCAAATCGAATCGTATGTGAATGCGTGGCTTACGGCACATCCCGAAGCAACGACGACCGTACAGGACGGATCGATCACGGAAGCAAAGCTCGCCGCCGCGCTCAAAGCAAAGCTGCTTCGCACGATCTCCGTCACCGATACGTCCACGACCATCGCGTCTATCGCATCGCAGCTTAACACGATCAACGCCAACAGTGAACACGTCCTGTTTGACGTTTCGGCGCTCGGTGCGCAGATGTACCTTTGCACGATCTTCATCAACGGATCAAACTATAAGATTCTCGATCTTGTCAACGGTCGGCTTGCGGAAGGCACGTTTGACAATACCTCTCTGCTTACGATGGCGATTGCGCAGGCGTCCGACCTTGCGACACAGGCGCAGATCGACGCATTGCAGGGCGAGATCGACGAACTCGGCGGCAAGACCATCCTTGAAAATTGGGATGCGCTCGGCGATCTGATCCTTTCCGGAAACTCCGAAAGCGTTATCAGCCCCGGCGACAAAACGAATTTCCATTGGCTCACGTCTGCCATCGGAACGACGTCGCACGGTTTGACCGTTTCCTGCTCGAACCTTCATACGTTTGCAAACGGCGTAGGCGAAGCGGAAGCAAAGGATTACCTCTTTGTCTACGACGGCACGAATTGGACGCTTGACGGCGAAACGGTCGATCTTACCGATTTTGCGCTTACCGTGACCGGCACGCCCTCCACGGGCGAGGTTATGGACGTAAAGACAACGATCAAATCCGTGTCCTACACGTTTACGTCATACGACACCGTAGAAGCCGCCGATGCAGATGTGCCGCATAATTGGTGTGTGGAGCAGACATACGCGCCCGACACCCGCGTTTTCGACTACTACGAATCGCTGTTTTGTGTTCAGGCAAACAAGTCCATCCCTGCGGGAAAATACTACATTCCAATGCGGTCGTACCGATCCGGCAAGACGTTCAACGCCTGCTTTACGCTTTCGGCAGCCCTCGGCTCCACGGCGAAGATTCAAGCCGCCCGCGCCGCTTCTTCGAGTATGAGCGCACCTGACGCAACCGGCTCCACGATCAGCGGCGCATATCTCGTCACGTCCGTGCAGCCGAAGGTGTACGGCGAAACGACAAACGCAGGAAGCGCGATTGCCGTGACGTACCTTTCCGACGCAGACGCGGCTTCCGGCGGCTACACGAACCTGAACACGCTGAACACGAGCGGAAACACCGTATTCGTGGTCGGCAACCTTGACACCGCCGCGCTCGGAAATAACGGATGGGCGTTCGCCAACCTGCGTCAATACCTCAATGACGACAGCAAGGACGGCAGCTACACGCCGACACACGATAACGACGTCGCGGCTGCATATAACCGTCAGTCCGGTTTTTTGTACGCGCTCGATCCCCGCGTCCGTCGCCTGATTCAAGCAGCAAACGTAAAATGCGTCGCTGGCTACGGCAACACGGACGTATATGCGCAAGGTCAGACTTACACCGTGCAGGACGACGTGTTCCTGCTCTCGATGAAAGAGATGGCTTTCGATCTTCAAACGACAGAAGGCGAAATGACCGATCTCTATGGTCTTTACACCGACGGCGTTCTTACAAACAACGCCGTTGTTGCAAGGGCAAAATACAACAAGTCGGGCGGCACGCTCAACTCTTACCGTTGGAGCCGCTCGGCTTACTCCACCTACGCGAACAGCGCCCGGAACGTCGCCGCGTCGGGTGCGAGCAACAACTACAACGCGGGCGGCGCCTACTACGTCGCTCCCGCTTTCATCGTCGGGAAGAAATCTGCAAATCAGTAAATCGCCGAACGTCAGTTCGGCAGAAAGGATAAGGAAATCAGATCATGGCGCAGCGCGTGGATCAGCGTGATCCGACAAGGACAGAGTTGGAAGCGTACAACAAGGCGCTGAAATTGAGCGATCATGTTATGAGCGTATGCAAGCCAAAGGATAAAAATCCCAACGCCTGCCACATACCGAAGCGCAATGTCGGAATCGGTCGGATTCTGATGGAAGCGGCTGTTGAAATCGGAGCCGACATACTGGAAGCGAACGAACTATACGTTGGCGCGAACATCGGGATCGAGCAGAGAAAGCAAAACTACGCCGACAGGATCGCCCTGCAAGAACACGCAAAGCGTCTCACGTTTCGCATGGAGCATATCTTCCGAATCTTGTATTTTGACAAGCCGTTCGCTGAAAGCACGACAAAGTACATGATGGATTTGATTTGCGAAACGCGAGCGCTGCTGATCTCGTGGAAAGAATCTGATTCAAAGATGTTAAAGTCGATCTCGACTTAACAGGGGTGTTCGTTGATGATGCGCGTGTCGCTTTTAGGCGGCTTCGACGTCTATCCGCTCGGCTAACTCCACCAACGCGAACAACGCCCGGAACGTAACCGCGTCGGGTGCGAACAACAACAACAACGCGAACAACGCCAACTACGTCGCTCCCGATTTGATTTCCGACAATCACTTTGCCTGATGTTAGTACCTTTTGAACAGCGAAAGCCCGCGCTGATTGTCGGTGATGAAAGGAACGAGCATCCCGCCGAAAGGCAAACGGAAGCCACGGACATTTTATCCGTGTGCGGGATTACTCCCTTGTTATCAGCGGAAACGAGAACGCACCGCCGCGTCGGTTATAAAAACAGCGTTTCTCGTTTCCACATGATGACAATGAGCAAATGCAACGCGATTTCAAATGCGCTTCTTGATGGGACGTATAAACCGCAGAAAGGCGAAAGGCACGAAGTATTTGAGCCGAAGTATCGCATTACCGTTTCGACAAAGTACGCGGATCGCGTTCCGCAATCTTCGTTTGTAACGAATTACTTTTATCCGAAGGTCACACCGAACCTTATTCAAAGCAATTGCGCCTGCATGAAGGGGCGCGGTGTTGACTACGCAAGAAGCATCTTCAAGGAAATACTGCGCAACGCGAACGAGAACGATTGCTGTCTGAAAACAGATTGGCATGGATTTTTCGCGTCCATCTGCCACGAAGATTTGAAGAACGAACTATCCCCGTTCTTTTTCGACGAATGGGCGCGGTGGTATTTCTCTTTGACGGTTGACAATTCGAGTTGCCCGGTCGGTATCGACCTCGGCAGCGAAGTCTTTCAGCTTTCGGCGACAAGCTTTCCGCACCGAATGGACAGATTGATAGACGATGGTTCCTACGTCCGCTATCAAGACGATTCCGTTTACGTCGGAACGCTCGAACGGTGCAAAGAGGTTTTGCAGATCATCAGATCGGAATCCGACCGTTTGCACTTGCAGCTCTCCGAACGCAAAACATTCATTCAGCCGATCAGCCGACCGATTCACTTTTTAGGGTTCAGCTATTTGCGAAAGCCGACCGGTCGTGTCGCGGTGAAGCGATTGCCGGACAAAATTCGCCATGAACGTCGCAAGCTGCGACGGATGGAAAAGCTCGGCGTACCTGATGAACGGATGGATGCGCATTGGACGGCTGTTCGCGCCTGCCTGATAAAAGGATCGCGCTCCGATCTGCACAAAATGGATAAATTTTACGAAAGGGTGAAAACGCATGATTCCGATTTACAAAACTGATCTCGAAAGAGAGAACCGTGACAAAGGAACAGACCTCAAAACCATGCTCACGTCCGAAGCGACCGACGAGGAGGTCAGCATCGAACTGCTGATCCGCGAACGGTATTCCATGAGCCAAGAGCTTGCGATGCACCGAAAGAAGCTGATGGGAATCGAGGACACGGCAGAATGGAACGAATACTGCGCTTATGTGCAGGAGTGCATCGACCGCGTTCGCAACGCGGAGCAGGAGTAACGCCGTGAATGACGAACAGATTTCCGCACTTTCGGATTCCGAATTGGTCGATCTCCTACGCCGTGTATCGGAAGAATTGGAACTGCGGCTTATGCAAAGAGCCGAGTAATGGAGGTATGTTATGGCAAATGTGACAGACTTTGACAAACAGGTCGAAATGCAAGTCCTGAACCACTCCATCTATGTATGGGGCGCAAGCGGGCAGCTTTGCAAGGACGTAAATGAAGAGTGGATCAGAAAAAAGGAATCGAGGAATGAGAACGGGAAACACGCTGATGAAGCTGTCAAGGCGTGGAAAGCGGTTATGGCTTCCCCTTACAAAGATGTTGCGCGGTGCTTCGATTGCTCCGGATTCGTGTCGTTCTGCCTTATTCAGATCGGTGCGCTCGACAAGCGGCGTGATTGTGACGGTCTTTATGACCGATGCACTCCCATTGAAAAGCCCGAAAACGGCGCTCTCCTGTTCCGCGTGAATGCGAACAACCCGAACGACGAAACGCACGTCGGCGTTTACATCGACGGGAAACAATACCACGCGAAGGGACGCGCTTACGGTACGGTCGGCGAACCGTACCGCTCTGATTTTTGGGCGAAAACCGCGTGGTTCAAAAACCTCGAACGCGATGAACCACAGCCCGAACCAGAACCGCAGCCGATTCCGACGCACGAATACGTCCGCGTGAAGGGCGGCTCCGTCCGCGTCCGCGCAGGCAACGGGACATCCACGCGCTGCATCGGGATCGCGCACAAAGGCGACGAGTTCCCGTGCCTCGGACAAGCCGATGCGTCGCCGTATTGGTATAAGATCGAATACCGCGGTGGAACCGCGTACATCACCTGCAATCAGCGATATACGGAGGTCGTCTACAAAGCATGATCGAAAACATGATTTTACTTTCGGAAAGCGCCGCCGCACAGACGCCTATGCAGGATTGGCAAATCATAAAGACGATTCTCCTGCTCGGCTCGATTGCGGCGGCGATTGGAGGGATAGCGGCATTGATCGCAAAGATTGTAAAAGCCGTCAAAAAAGGCATCGGTTACTTTGTCGGCTTACGGACAGACATTGACACGCTCGTCAAGCATGACGGTGAGCAGTACAAGGCAATTCTACGCCTTACCGTGATGAACGAGAACATGCCTTTGTCCGAACGAATCGCCGCAGGGAAAAAGTACATTGAACTGGACGGAAACGGAGATGTCCGTCATTTCTACGAGACGCAACTGAAACCATACGACCACATCGAAAGAAAGGAGGAATAAAATGAGCGACAAAACTTTTGACGCAATTCGGCTCGTTGCCGAACTGATCCTGCCGATCTCCGCGCTTATCTCCGGTCTCACCGAAGTATGGGGCTTCGCGTATGGCGTGGAAATCGCAGCGACGCTCGTTCTGCTCGATACGTTCGCGGGCGTGTTTGTAGAGGTTCTTCGCAAAATCTACAAGAAGAAGCAGATGGAAATAACTGAATAATTGAAAAGCAATACCACCTCACGACGAGGTGGTATTTTTTATTTCCGGCATTTTGTAAATGATCCTTGTGATCCGCTTTCGCATCGCTGCTCGTCCGTTGTATTCGCAGCCGATTTCTTCGCATATCCGCATCGGCGAAAGTCCGCGGACGAATTTGCAGTACAGGATCAGCTTATCCGTTTCCGAGATCGGCGCTCTCTCGATGTAACCCGTGACCGCCGAAAGTGCTTTGTACACGTCCCCGATCTTGCGGTCGATCTTCTCGACGCTCTCCGCCAGTTTTACCGCGGCATCTCCTGTCGCGTCGCTCGTCGATCCGCTTTGCACACTCGTGCCGAGGTCGCTTCTGTTGACGTGCAATCCAAGTATTTCCTCACGTTGTTGCCGTAACCGGCGCAGCTTCATTTTTTGGGCGGTATAGCTTGACAGAAATTTGTATTTCCGGCTATATGCATCTTCCATCTATCGCCTACACCTCCTCAAAGTCATTCGGATATGTCAGTTGAAGAACCTTCTGCACAACGCCCGCGTTTGTCCCGATGCACGATTCCTTTTTCAGCTTCAAAAAGGCGTCCGCATACTTTCCGCGCAGCTTTATCGAAATCACCCTTTCGTTTTCTTCCTCCTCATCTCGCTTTTCCATTCCGTAAACGGCAATAAGCACATCGGGAGAATATACGTTTTTCGGCTCGATGTCAAGACATCTGCAAACCTTTTCGAGATCGTCCAACGGCAGCATCGCCGTTCCCTGCACGACCAACGAGAACGTCGGACGCGGGATTCCGAATCTTCCCGCCAAATCTGCCTGCGTTATGCCCTTTGCCGACAGCACTTGCCGCCATCTGTTTTTGATTACCATTCGCACCTCTTATATGTACGATTATAATGATTGTAACGCACCTTACAGCCGTTTTATCCGCTTTGATGCGTGATTACCTATCCGAGACGTAAAATCGCGTTTCAGCGCGTCACAGAGGTCGTTTCATCTTCGCCTGCTATGCTTCGCTTTCCAAACCGCATTCTCGATCTTCTTCTCGTTTTGATAGTTGTCCACCTGCTTGTCCGCATACCGCTTGTTGCGCAGCTTTCTGTTCTCGTCAGCGTATTCTTGATACCTCTCGCAAACAGCATGACAATCCGGCGTTCGCTCTTGACAATTCCTGCACGGTGCGTTCATATCGTTCACCTGCCGCAGATCGACATCTGCCGATCCAGTTCCTTTTTCAGACGCACGTTCTCGTCTTTCATCTCGTCATACAATTTGTTTGCCGTAGCCCATGCGGATTTCCATTTTTCCGTTTCTTCTGCTTGTTTTTCAAGTGCAACAGCCGCTTTCCAAAGCAACACCTGATGGCACATTTTGCATTCGCTCGGACTTTCTTCGTCCCACGGTGCATTGCATCCGATTTCTTCTTGACCTTCGCCGTTGCAGTCGTGCGTTGCACAGTACATCAACAGCTTTATGAGATTCATCATTCGTCAGTCCTCCTCATATTCGCTGTTCAGATACCGCATCAGGCAATCATAACTGCAAGCGTCCGTCCCTTTTTCTCCGTGCATGACGCCGCATATCTTTTCTGCCGTATTGAGAAAGCCATTCTTGACCGGATAACCGTCCTCGCCGCGTGGCAACAGGTCTATTTCAAGTCCTTCATCGAACATCAACGGGCAGATGCGGTTCATATAGCCCCAACCCGCGATCTCGTCTATGCTCGCGTTCGTGCCTTTTACCTCGTTGCATTTCTCCCATACCTTCATTCGTCGGCTCCGTCCTTCCCGTACTTTTTCCATGCGTCGATTGTTCCGTCAATCATTATGCCGCCTGTTTTCTTGCGGTTCTGAATGAACTTGCAAACCAACGCCTGCCCGTTTTCCTCTGCGACGTCCTCGTTCATTTCAACATTTTCTTTCTCGCCGAACAGACCATGAAGATATTGCAGGTAGTGGACGAATTCGTGAGCGAGAACGCGCAATGTCGTACCGGTTCCGTACTTTGTCCCTGCAACAACGTGAATTTCGTTCTTTTCCGGTTCGTTGTCGTATGTGATGCAAACCCCGTAGCATGGGCGATCTCCGACGACAATGCTTTTCGCATACCAATGAAGATGAATCGGTATCTTTGGCACGTCGTATTCTCTGTAAAGGAAATTGATAAACTGCTTTACAGTTCGCCTTGACTTATTCACACGCATCCTCCTTATACCAACGCAAGAAATCTTTGACGATCCACATATCTACGTCTCGAACCGTTAAATGCTGATCCGCAGACGCTTTCTGATATATGATGATGTAACTGAACCCGCGAATCGCCCGTATTGCTTCATAAGGCGTTCTCGGCTGCAATAGTTGGTAGCCCCTACTTTCGAGAAATCGTTTCAGCGGATCAACGTGACTTTTGTGAAGCGTATGCCTATTCGCCATGATCTCCATCCTTTCGCGCACCGCTTGCGCAGAAGAAATCCGAATCGAAGCGATAAGGATTGTCACAATGACCTCTGTTTGCGCACTCGCCGCAGCGCGTCAACCTCTCAAACGATACTGCGTGGCGAATTTCAACCGCGCATATCTCCGGATTCTCGATCCTCGTTTCCGGCAGCGCTTTCACGATATACTCGTGTCCGTCCGAAACAACATCCATGATTGAATGTCCGATCCGTCGCGCTGCTCGCTTCGCCAACTCTGCAATGCAGTTTTTGTCGTCCAAATACATTGTCGGGATCGTCTGCGAAAACCCTATATTATCCGTTTCCACCGTCCTGCTCCTTTCCGAATCCCCTCCACAGCGGTCTGCAATCCGCGCCAAGCTCGCAGCCCAGTTTTGTGTATGGTTCTCTTTGCTCTACCGTCACATGAGCGCAGATTTTACATCCGTCCCCAAACCACATCAAGGCATGAAGGTCGTTGACGAGTTTTTCAACATCCGCAAGTGGCTCGATGCTCTGCACCGCTGCAACCGCAGCTTGTCCCTCGTTGTGCAGGACGGCGCGTACAGCTTCGTCCTTGTAAATCAGTTCTCGCATTGCTTACCTCCCCGTGCTGCCAAAGCCGTTGTTGCCGCGATCCGTGTCATTGCCCCAATCTTTCGTCTGCTCTGCGTGGACGTATAGGCATGGCTGAACGATCAACTGCGCGATCTTTTCGCCCATGTGGAAGATGAACGGTCGATCTCCGAGGTTGTACAGCTTGACCTTGATTGAACCGGTGTAGCCCTCGTCGATCACGCCGCCGCAGGAAACGATGTCGCTGTTTATGTTCAGCCCGGACTTGCTCTCGATCTTCCCATACGTCCCGTGCGGCAGCATGACGTGTACGCCGGTATCGAAAACCGCTGATCCATGCGGCGGTATATCCGCGCCGCGCCTTGCATACAGGTCAAGCCCCGCATCCGTGCTATGCGCTCTCGTCGGCATGACCGCGCCCCTGTCCAAATAAACTTTCATGTGTTCCTCCTAAAATAGTGACATTTGATTTTTGCTTGACGTTTCGATGTGCCGCGCCGCAATGTATATCGGCGTTCCGTCATAATCGCGGTTGAACATTCCGCAGGCAAGGTAACGTCCGCTCCAATCCGTCGCATCGGATCGGCTGTCACCGTATACCATACATTTCGTGTGGTTCCCGTCGCGCATCCTGTATCGACGCAGATTCTTACATTCCTTACACCTGCGATCAGGCGTCCTTCCGAACCGCAGATACATTTCGTTCGTTTTCCTTGCAGGATTCATGTCCTTCTCCTTGCGTTATATCGTCAGCGCCCCGCCTCGCTGCCCGTATGCGTTGTCCCTCGTCGGCTTTCAACGCTCCCACTTGCCTATTAGGTTTCGTCTTTATCGTCCGCGCACCATTTCTTGAACAGCTTGCGGATTCCGCTGCCGTGCTTTGCCCGCAGAAGCGCCATCGCAAGACCTTTCTCCTTGTCGAACGGCTCATTGTGGCATTTCACGACGGTCTTTGTGCCGTCCTCCCACAACACGATTGTCGCGGGCGGGTTGAAGATTACGCTCTTGATGTTCATAAGGTTGTATAAGTCTTTTTTCTTCGGCGCGGACATGTCACAAAACGGGAACGGAATGTTGTTACGTGTTATTTGTGCCACGCACTCTATCCGCGTCGAAATTATGTCGCCGTTGTTTTCTGTGACACCGTTGATCCATCCACTATCCGAGATACGAAAAACCTTCATCTCGGTTCCGTCGTTCAATACAACGTGATCTCCTACTTGAACTGTCTGCATACCGCACCTCACAGATCAGCCGCGCAATCTTCTTCGTCCGTCGCGCTCTCCGGCAGCGCATCGAGAACGACAGTACCGATAGCAGGATCGCTCGCGCCGCCCTGCGGTTCGTACACCCCCTCGCAAGTGAAGATGTCCGGCTGTTCTGCCGTTCCGTGGATCGGGCGCAGGATGTATTCGCCAGTTTCCTCGTCGTAGACAAGCTCTCCGTTGTCGCTGTTCGAGCGACCTTTGATCTCATCCTTGATCGGGAGCGTACTCGTGACCTTGTACGGGAAATGCGGCTTGCAGACCACGCGACCTTCCACCTCGACCTTGACAAAGGACACGTCGATCTTGATGTTTACCGCGCCTTCGTCAATTCCCTTTTCGTCCATGTTCTTCAAAAGACGCTGCATAACTTTGTGCATATCTTCCATCATCGGAGCGAACACCTTGCCGCCCATAGTGATTTTCTCGTTATCTTCCATTTTTTGCCCCTTTCTGCTTTACGCATGAATTGTAGTTATTAAGTTCTTTAACACCCATACGAGCAGCCACGCAGAGCCGCCGAGTACGGACAGAATCAAAAGCGCGATGATGATATAAATACCTCCTACGAGGAACGCGCCCCAAATGCTGTTTGCGATCTTATTCTTCATCTTCTCCTACCTCCGCGATCCGCACCGTTATGAACGGCTCGAACGCATATACTTTTTCGGCTCTCAATGCCACAATCTGCTTATCGTCCTCAAATGCAACGCCGTTCAGACCGTCGCAAACCGCTTTAAGAAGATTATCCGCGTCGGGCTTCGTCGTCGGACGAATCTTTCCCTCCGCCATAGCCGCCTGCGTTCGCTTTGGCTTTGACTTTGGAATCCGCATACCGAACGTAACCGACAGCAGGATCGCGCCGTCAAACCGATTTCCGACGTAGCTTCTTCGCACAAGCTTTTCGTAGTCAACCGTTTTCTTCGGCGTATACGTTCCGAACCTCGTCACTCTCGGACGCCCCTTCGGGACCGGATCAACGCCTCGTATCGTGAACTCAACGCTTTTCACGCATAACCTCCTTTCACTCGCAAATACTTGTCGCTACACGCTTCGGGTGAACGGTTGAGCATCTTTCCGATCTCTTTCCATGACAGCCCGTAAACGTCCTTGCACCGCATCAGCAGCTTTATATCTTCCGCTTTCCACAGCCGATACGTCTTGTCCTTTTTGAACTGCTTTGTGTCAAATCCGAGCGTTTTCAGCTTTTCCACGGTCTCGTCTATGGTTTTCAGATTCAGTTCAGCGATGATGCGAATCTGATGCCGCTTATCTGCTGCCTGCCGAAACGACACGGCGATCTCGCTGTCCGACATGATCCAACGCTTCTTTACGGCTCCCATCGTGGCATACCTCTTGTGACCGTGATGGGGCTTCTTCCTGCGTCTGCGACCTTGCGCCTTTTCATCAGCTCCCGCCTTTTGCGGCGTTCCCTGATCCGGCGCTCATAGTTGACCTGCAACTTGCAGTAGTCGCGCCAGTTCCGCGAAAAGAAGCTCATGTACCCGCCGCCGACGGCGGGACGTTTACGGTTCAGCCGTTCAAGCCCCGCGAGCTTCATCTTCGCCCGCGCCACGCTCCGTTTCAGCTTTCGCATCTGTGTCATGCTTCTGTTCTCCTTTCTTGTACGCTTTTCTTTTCATTTCGGAATAGTCCGAAAAACTCGTAGTTTTGTGTACCGCTTTCATGTTGCACCATCGCGCAAGTCGTTTCTGTTCTTCTGTCTGTTCGATGTTATTCGTAAAATCTCGATACGGCTGTCCGAACGGCTGAACCCCGATCTCGTCCATCGCCTTGATCCGTTCAAGAGATTCATTAACGTCTTGAATCAGCGTATAGACGAATATTCGATAAGGTTTCACGCCATTCTCGGAAAGGTACGCGACGCATTGTTTCAACACAGGAATCATCGCAGATGTGTCGCAGGCGAATCGCAACGTGCCGTCAATCCACTTGACCTTTGACAGAATCTTTGCAATTTCCGGCGTGACAAGCCGCGCGTCCATCGCCTGATTGAAATCAATTCGCACATCCTTGCCGATCATGTCCTCGATCTGCGCGATCCCATGTTCCGATGCAAGCACGTTGTTGTCGAGAAACACAATGTCGCGTGAATCGGGACGCTTGATCTTATCCCATGTGTTGACCGCGTGAATCCATCCCTCTTTCTTCGGCACGATGCACCACGGACATTTTCGGATGCACCCCCGCGTCAGAAATCCGACCGCAAACGGATACTGCGGATAAAGAGAATAGTCGGGGAACGTGTATTCGATCTCTGCCGGAAGATCATGGTACAAGCCGTATCCTGTGCCGCCCTTGATGATCCGTTTCGCGTTAATCGCCCACTCATAATCCGGCGTGAACGTGAACACCTTGCTCATGTATACCTTGTCAAGCGGTTCTGTCGCAAACAGCGGCGAATACCATTCGACCTCATCGCCATGTGCCTTGTGCCATGCAGACAGCTTCATCAGCGCAAGATTCGGAAAGTTATGACCGTCAACATCAATTAAGCCGATTTTCATTATTCAACTCTCGTTTCCGGCAGCGGTGCGCCGCAATGATCGCACGTCCCGTAGTCCTTGTTTGCCACGCAGCCGCAGTATTCGCATTTCACGCGACTGTTCTTTTTCACATCCACCGCTTTTTTCGCATACACCGGCTTTGGCACAAAGGAATCGAATTTATGCTGCTTGAAAGCCGCAATCAAAAACCTTTGTTCTCTCGTCAAGTCCTGCGCCTTCACGGCTTCATCCGTTCCGTCGATGTAAACAAACACATACTCTACGATCTCGAAATGATGGTCGATTCTTTCCTCAATCGCCAAAATCCTGTTGATTTCGTCCGGGCTACACGCGAACGGTTCTCCGTTTTCATACAGAAAAGACATCAGCCGCCCTCCTGCAACAAATTGTGTTTCATGGCTTCATCGAGCGCGTCCCGTATGCTCGGCGGCATCATGGCACGTTCACGCTCTCGGCTGTCCATCACGCGGTAGGCGTTCAGGAATTGCGCTCGTGCGACCGATACCGTCGTGACATCCTCGGAGATCGCCCACGATTTCAGCACTTGCGCCGATCCGACACAACGCTTGCAGATGTCCGGCAGCTTATCGAACTCCTCGACGCTGTTGTACGCGCTGTTTTTCAACGCTTTCAGTACGAGCGCCCACGCTTCCTCGGCGGTGTCCCTGTTGTCCGCGATCCCCGCAAGCGCGTACCGTCTGATCTCTGCAATGCTCGGCGGGAAGTCGTTGTTTACGGAGTGAGCGACAAGCGCCTTTTTCGCAACCTCAAACGGAATATCTTCCAACGCCATCGTCCACATTTCCACATTGCTTTCATCGACTTTCTTGAAAGCGTCAGACCGCGGATATGCGGAACTGATGAACCCGAATAATGCGACTACCTCACTTTCCAGCATTTTGCTCCTCCTTGGTTTTGTATTTTGCATAGAGCCGCCGCAGATTGTCATAGCCATCGTCCTGCTTGTCTGCGACACCCTCTTTCGGCAGCTCGTCCTCCCAACGGCGACCGTGAAGCCACGTTGTCGGAAGCGGGATGTATTTCGGATTCTGCCATTGCGCGGATGCTTTCTGCCGACGCAGCCCGTCCATGATCCGGTCAAACAGGTCATCCGTGACGCGGAGCGCATGGAACGCTGTTCTTGCCTTCGCCTTGTCCTGCCTGCGAGGGTATTCATCCCAAAAGGCATCGAACATCCTGCTTTCGTTCTCTTGTGCTTCTATCGCTCTTTGTTTCTCCGTAACGGAAGAAGCATCAAGCGTAGTACCCATAGTTGAATCGCTCCTCATAGTTGAACTTTGTGTTTCTTCCTCGGAAAGAGCGTTACTTGATTCGCTATACGGGGTAGAACTATAAGTCCCTTTCTTTTGGTTCTTTTCTTTTTCGCATGGACTTATAGCGGACTTATCGACACTTATATTGGACTTATTTGGACTTATGGCAGACTTATTCCATCGGCTTTCCATTCCCTTTTTTCCGCCATCCGAATTTGCCTTGCGAATACGTTTTTGACGATCAATACTTGCCTTTGCATCGTCCCATAAAAACCTTTCGTTCCCGCGCAAATCCGTGTCAGTTCCATCCACAAGGTAGTCCAACATGGCGTGTACCAAACGACCGAGTTCCGCGTCTCCGAGCATTTTCATGGGTTTTGTAAACCGTTCAATGATCTTCAAATCAGCCATATCATCCTCCGTCAGAACGGCAGATCGCCCTTGTTCATAAGGTCAGCAAATGATTGCTGATCCACCTCTGCGTTCTTTGCTTTCTCCTGCTTTTCGCTGCCCTGCGAATCGGCATCCGAAGCGGGCTTTGGCGTTCCCCACACTCTTTCCGGCTTTCGCATCACGAGCAGCGGTTCATCGTATGTCGCGCCCGATCCCATCGACGTGCGCGGCGCTCCGTTCTTGTCGAACTCGAACGAGCAGTAGCCGGATACCGAATCTCCTCTTTTGAGCGTTTTCGCCACATCTGCGACCTTGAACCAACAATCCATGTTGATCTTGCTGTCCTCGTACTCTCCGTAGGAGATATAGAGTTCGATCTTGGTCTGCTTCGCGCCGTTCTTCGATTTCCACTCTCGCGGCTTCGGATCGGTTATCAACGTGCCGGACAGATGCACGATGTCGCGTCCCTTGGCGTCCTTTTGACCTGTAATCCAAAGCATCCGTCACACCTCGATCACGCCACCGGCTTTTTCGATGTCCGAGCAGATCGCGTCGTAGTCCTTTTGCAGAACATCCTTGCTCGATTCGTATCCGTGCGCCTTGATGATGTCCGCGCATTTCAGCTTGTCCACGTTCAAGCTGCTCGCAATCGAAAACATACGCTTGACCTGCGCGGGCGTGATCTTGCTGTTCTCGTCTGCTACGGTCACGTCCTCTTTCATAAAGTCCTCGTTTTCAAGGTCTTGTGCAAACATCGCGGACAGCGTGGCGACGGTCAGACACGCATCGACAAGGGCGCGTTTCTTCGCCATCTTCAAACGGGCGTTTGCAACGTCGGGCGGGTTCGCTCTGCCGCATTGCTTTTCGCGGCTGTTCGCGCTGCCGAAGCCCTCGGTGACGACTATCTCCGCGCCATCTTCTCGCGTGTAGTACAAAATGCACTTGACGCGGTAGTGGAAAAGCCCATCGGTAAAGTCCTCAATCGCGTTCTCGATCTCGAAATGCTGCGACAAACCCAATCCCATAACGATCTTTTCCGCACCCGCTTTGAGCAAGCTCGGCTTTTTCGTGTTCGGGATCACGCCGAAATCGACGTTGCGTTGCAGCTTCAAAGAATTGCCGAACAGCTTGACGTCATAATTCGAGCGATTTGCTTTGACCTGCACGGCGTTCGAAAAATCACGCACCTGCAATCCTGTTTCCATGCTTCTTATCCTCCGTAATTAAATCGTTTAGCTCGCGGCAATGCTCGAAAAAAATCCTGCCGCGTTGTAGGTCTCGGTATATCGCTTGGTATGATCCGTCTCGTTTCAGCCGAACGATCATGCCCGCGAAATCGGAATAGTGGGTATATCCGAGAAAGCGATTGTCCGCAAGAATCTTCGCATAGCCGTAGACCTGACCGGCTTCCTTTCTCGGATCGACGGTCGTGCCGGACTTGAAATCAAGGATCGTCGGCTTCCGGTCAAGCATCACGAGACGGTCAAGCGCCCCTGCGTATGCTCCGTTCGTGATCTTTTCCTCGGTCAAAATGTAGTCCTTGATCCGATAGTCGCGCTTGAAATCGTGATAGCCCTTGATGTACGGAAGCACGATACCGTCGTACAGTTCTTCGTCGAATCCTACATAGTCGTAAAGCACCGTCGCTTCGTGTACTGCTGTCCCGATCTCTGCGGCTTGCGCCCGCATCCATGGAGCCGCGCTTGCCGCGGTATCGACGGACAAGAAACGCAAAATCTCCGTTACGCTCGGAACGCGCACACCGTCTACCGTGTAGATGTGCTTTTCCGCGTCAAATTCGATCTTGTAGCTCATTCGTCGATCCTCCGATCATCGTCTGTCAGCCCTGCGTAAATATCACCGACGACCGCAGAAAGAGATTGCCTTTTCTTCAAGCCCTTCGTGCTGTCACCCTTTGGTTCTGGAAGCGGAGAACCGCGCAGCCGCAACGCTTTTTCACAAGCATCAATGCGCTCCGCAAGCTCGGCGTAGGCGTCAATCAGCGCGTCGTATGTCTCGCCCATCTGACGGATGTTTTCGGCTTCGTAGCCGTTGTTCAGAACGAAGAACTTTGTGACTGCAAAGTTGTGATACCGCTTGTGTGACTTGACGGTTTCGGTCAGCGTGTCCACACCGGACAGCAGGACGTTATCGCCTTTTTTCAAGTCAAGTGCTTCGACCGCCTGTTCAAAGCGGAATGTGCAACGGTATTTCTCCGTGCTTCGGTACACGAACACCTTGATATAGGTCGTCGGGTACTCTTTGCCGTTCCGTGCCTTCATCACGCCGCGGATCGGATCGCTCCATACCCTGCCGAAGATTGTCTTTGCGTCCGGCTCGTATTGCCTTAACAGACGTTCGGGCGGCACGGGCTTCCTTTTGAGTAAATCGCGGTTACTGATCGCTTTCTCCATTGCTTCACCTTCTCGTCGGACACGCGACCGACAACTTTTCTTTCGTTCATCCATGCGTCAAGGTCTGATTCCTTGATGCGGTATGTTTTCCTCGTTTCCTTGCCGATGTTGTAGGACGGTATGCTGCCTTCACGGATCAGACGGCGCAGGTAGTCTTTCGTTACGCCGAGATATGACGCTGCTTCCTGCGTCGATAGCAGCTTCGATTTCTGCCCGGTCCGCGTCATTGACAACCACTCCTTTCAATAGCTGCGCGTTTTTGTATTGCTCCCACGAAACATCGCGCCGTGAGCGATCAAGCTGATCCTGCGTGATCGTCAGCAGCAGGTTCGTCTCAAACCACTTTTGCGACCACATGGATTTCTGACGGTTGGCTTCCGCGATCTCCGCGTCTTTCTTTTTCGTGACGTCGGCGATCTCTTTCCTCGTCGTTTTCTTGATCCGCAAAATGTCCTTTCGCCGGGCGGATTCTTGCTTGTAAAAAATCACAAACACAAGCCCCAACAGCAGGTACAGCACGGCGATGATGTTTGACATGGCACGTTCGCTCACGACGTCAAAGAAAGCGTCGTAAAAGTCCCATTTCGTCGTTTGAAATAACATAATCATTCCTCCTGTAACCACTCTGCAAAGTCATATGGATCGTCGTCCACGAGATCGTGGCAGTATTGCTTCTGCTTCTCTTTCGGCAGCTCGGCAAACGCCTTCGCAAGCAGTTCGTCGATCTCGGACGGGGAAAACGTCTTGTAGTACAAAGCGTTGATCTCGACCTCGACCTTTGCGTGATCCCCGTACTGCTTCACCTGCTCGATGTCCTCGGCTTCTCTGTCAATGCAATCGCGGCACTTTCCGCAGTACAGTTCCGATGGATCAACCCACCGCCCGCAATCGTCGCATTGCTCGACCTCGGCAAGCGAATCGTGACCGCAGTACGGGCACACGCACCAATCCTCTCCGACGTCGCCGCCGCCGTTCGGGATCACCTTCCGATCCTCCGCGGCGAATACCTCGCCGCATTCCTCGCACATAAAGTACATGCTCAATTAAACGCAGCAAGCGTAGCGTCGTACACGGCTTGATAGATCGTCGTGTAGAGCTTGTCCCAATCGAATGACGCTGCACGGGGGGGCGTTTCGGGTTCTTCTGTTGCCGCCCGCTCGACGATCTCGATGCTTTCGCGTCTGATGTTTAGGCGTTCAAACAGCAGGATCAGCGCACGTTCGGGCAGCTTCCCCTTTGCGGATTCCTTGAATACCATCGACGCCAAATAGCTCGGCGCATATCCGATCTCAACGGACGCCTTTGCCGCATCGAACCCGCGCTTTTGCAGTTCTGCGCGCAGCTTTCCGGCGTCAATCGGAACCATGTTCATCGTTCGCGGCATTTCAGCTCACCACCTTTCCGAACAGGGCAGCCGTGAGTTCCGTCGTAAATGCCGACATTACCTTTGTCGCAACGACGTCCGGCATCCCGTAAAGCATCATCATTCGCATGGACGCCTGCACCGCCGCGTCGCCGCACTTGGCAAAGAAATCGCATTTTGTCAAGACGATTGTGTCTTTCTCGGTCTTGATCTTCTCGCACATTTCCCGCGCCATTTCCAGTTTTTTCTGCTCGTAGTTCTCGTTTTCCGGGGGGGTGTTTTTCCCAAAGATGCTCATAATATCCTCCTTACGTTGATGTTTAGCTGCGGTAAACGCAAGCTGTGTCCGGGTTCATCATCACATAGTCAATCGGCTCTTGGATCAGCGCTGCCGCAAGGTTGAATCCGACGCGCATTCCGCGCTCAAATTCCGTCTCGCCGGCAACCAACGACGTCTTCGGGCAATAGCGCATAATTCGCTCCTGCAAATCCCGCAGATTGACGTACACCTGCTTTTCCTGTTTCTGTTCTTCCATGACTTTTTTCTCCTTTTCCGAATTGATTTTGATTTGTCGATTGTGATAAAATGGCGAAAAACATAAAGGAGTAATCGCCATGCAACCGTCTGATATTCTTTCGATCATCTCCGTATCTGCCGTTTCTCTCGCCGCGCTCATACCGCCGGTCGTCGATTATTTCAAGTGGAGATGCGAACGAAAACAGAACTTTGTCTTTCAGCACCGAGCAGAAGTCCTCGAATCGTTCCTTTCGACCTCTGCGAAGCACTTGCTTTCAAACGGGCTGTCGGGTGACTACGACGATCTGTACGCCGCATACGGTTCCGTTGCGCCCTACGTTTCATCCGATACCGCCGCACAGATGCTTGATTTCTGTAACCACCTTTGCTCTCCGTTGCCGGAGGGCGAAAATGAATCCGATGCGATCAAGCGCAGAATCGAAATGTTCAACGCAGTTGTCAAAGCCGTCAAGAGTGAGAGACCGCGTAGATAAAGGCGACGGTCAAAGCGATTGCGAACAATAATGGGATCGCCAGCAGCACATATCGCTGCCATTGGTTACGCTCCCATCGAAGCGCCGTCGGAACCCATCGAATCTGCATCACCATCCCGACAGCGTAAAATAAAATCAGCTTCCACATGGCTCCTCCTTGTTTTCCTGCACGGTTCACTCTTAGTGACACGATCTGAATGATTGCCGTTATTCTTCCGGCAGTTTAGGTTTCTCAACTTCAACGGTAAAAAAATATGCGTTGATTTCGCACGGACTGATTTCCAACTCGTCGCAGATGTTGAAAATCTCGTCCTGCGTAAAAGCAAACACCCCCTTCAATTTTCGATTCAAATGTGCTTCTGAAATGCCGATCCGTTTTGCCAAGAAAGCTTGCGAAATACCGCGTTCACGCATCTTTCCAAGCAGCTTTTGATAATTGAATACCATTATTTCGCCTCCTTTCGCGGTTGTGGTTTCTCAACTTTCAACCACAGTATAACGCATACATTTCAATATGTCAACAGAAAAATTGTGAAAATCTAAACTTTTTGTTGATTTATCTAAACATACCTGTTATAATAATGACATAAGGAGGGTTGATTTATGGGAAACATAGCAAGATTCGCTGATCGCCTACGATATTTACTTGATGAAAGGTGTATGACGGCGGCAGAACTGTCGAAACGAACAGGAATAAGCAAATCATCCATAAGCCACTATCTCAAAGGCGACTGGAAGGGAAAACAGGACGTAATCTACAAAATAGCGCGAGAAACAGATTGTGACGAAGCGTGGCTGATGGGGGCAGATGTGCCAATGGAAAGAACTACACATGCGCGGCTTCAAGATTTCTTTTTAGAAGCCGTCAAATACTCGGAAACAGATGCGGCAGAATACAAAAAATTGCATATGGAGATTGACAAGAGACCTTGCTTGCGGCAAATTCTGATCCTTTGCGCCGACAAGACCGACGAGCAGCTTGAAAGGATCGCACAGATGATTCCACTTATTAAGTGAAACGCAAGAACGTATGTAAACGTAACATAACGAAATCTTATGTTTTCGTTGTTTTATAAAGTTATAAAAAGTCAAAAGTTAAGTCAAAACAGGAGGGCGACACAAATGGCAAGAGCAAAGAAAAGAGAGGACGGGCGGTATCAAGTTCGCTTGACCGTCGGCAAGAAGGACGGCAAGCCGATCATCAAATACTTTTACAGCAGCAAGTCCATCTCGGACGCACGACGGCAACGTGACGAATGGATGGACACGCACAATTTCGGCTACGACGGCGTACCGACGCCCGCAATGGACGGCGGCATGACGGTTGACGCATGGGTGGAAAAGTGGCTCATGTCTTACAAGGGGCAGATGGAAGCCAACACGCGGGACTTTTACTATTACAAGGCGCAGGCGTTTCAGAATTTCAAACGCGAAGGTATCCGCTACGGCGATATGGCAATCAGCGCAATCATGCCGATCCACCTCACGGAATACCTCAATTCGCTGTCCGGCAAAAGCAAGTCCACGATCCGCAGCGCGAAAATGACGATACAGCAGATTTTCGACACGGCACGGATGAACGGTCTGATCCCGCGTGACGTGTGCGCCGATCTGATCGACACGGTAAAGTCCATGCGGCTCAAAGGCACATACGAGGGACACGACGCGCTTCCCCGTGACATGATCGACCTGATCTGTCAAAACTACCATCGGCACCGTGCGGGGCTGCTCGTGATGATCTGTATGTTTTCGGGATTGCGACCGGGCGAAGCTGCGGGGCTGCAATGGGAGGACGTGGACATGAAAAACAACGTCCTGCACGTTCGGCAGGCGCGTGACCTCAAACACGCCGCCGACAAATCGACAAAGACCGAAACCGGCGTCCGCGACGTCCCGATCTTCGCGCCGCTGAAAAGAGCATTGCAGCGCAACCGCGATATGACCGGCTACCTTTGCACACGCGCCGACGGAAATCCGCACAGCAAGGAAAGCGCGGAACAGGCGTTTGATTCGTTCCGGTATTTTTTGGAGCGCATCGTCAACAACGTCCCGAACCCCGAACAGGCGCAGGGCTTCCGCAAGGACAAGTTTATCGCCGCGCTGCACGAGCAGAAAAAGGAGTGGATCGCGGTTGACTTTACGATGTACGATCTCCGCGTCACGTTCTGCACGACCTTGTACGACGCGGGCGTTGACCTAAAAACGGCTCAAAAGCTGATGGGACACAAGGACGCGACCACCACCCTGCGCATATACACGAAGCTGTCCGAGCAGCGCAAGGTTGACAGCACGGACAAGATGGAGCAGTTTTTAGCTGCGACATACGGCGCATGAGAGCGACGCGCTGACAGCCGTTATTTTCCGTTTTCGGTTCGCATGGCATAATTCCTCGACCACAAGAAGAAAATCGAAAATAGGCGCGTTAAAATCGTTATAATCGGCAAGCAAGGACGCAACGAAAAGAAGCGTCCTTTTTTGTACCATCAAAGACCTGTTTTTGTCACGATCTGAAAAGCGTATGGGTGTCAACAAGGTGTCAAAATGGTGTCAAAACCGAAAATGAGCATAAATTGAAGCAAAATGAGCATAAGCAAGGTATGAAAAAAGTCCCTGTTTTAGGGACTTTTTTCGTTGGTCTGGGTGGAGAGATTTGAACTCTCGGCCTCTTGAACCCCATTTTTGCATCTATGGGATTTTCAGTATTCGGCAAAACCGTGAAAAGTGCCTATTTTACTGGGCTTTTTGCATTTTGCGTCGTGATCGAAAACCGTCAAAAATGGGCTGAAAAGGTGTCTATTTTTGACACCATCCGCGAAAATGGTGTCAGAACATACGCCCTCTTGACCTGCGTTTTGGCTCCGTTCACGGGCGAGTTTTTACGCGGTGTATCGTCAATTCTGCTTCTTCAATACGATTTTTGTACCGTCGTTTTTTAACGTCAAAAGATCGCCGTCAAGAGAGTATTCTATTTCGTTGTCGGCGCGGGATTCGTCATCAAAGTCCATAACGATTTTCCCGCCACTGACCGAATACTTGAATGTCGTTGCTTCTGCTTCCGATCCGAACAGGATCATAGCCGTCGATCCGGTGCCGTCTTTTTCAAATGTCATTCTGACACCCGCCATGCCGCCCGCCACCATCGAAGCGGCAAGCGCAGAAGAATAATCGTCACTGGCGCTTTCTCCGCTTTCGATGGAGATTGACCGCCACTCTCCGACGAGTGCTTTTTCTGCCGACGATCCGCAACCGAGAGCCGAGATCAGGAGCAGGCAACACAATACCGCGCAAATTGTCTTTTTCATTTTCACTCCTCCTTATCTGTTCTCGGCATTTCAAAGCCCTGCCGAGCCATGTCCTCACGGATCAGTTTTTTGAGATAGCCAACCTTGTTTTCCTGACTATCGAGCCATACCAAAATGTCCTCGTCGATCTTCTTGTTCAGCAGAAGGGAAATTTTTCTGCATTTCTCTTTTTGATACTTTTGGCTTGCCCGGTAGTTGCTCTCGCTGACGTTCACATAATCGCCCCCTTTTCTGCATTTTAGTATTTTTTCGGTGTGCTGTCAATCATAAACGGATTCAAATTCGCGTTTGTATATCTCCTCATAACGCATAGTCCTGTTTTTGTTGTCGATAACAAACTCCAAGATCGAAATGGCGTTGACGTTTTCTTCACGAGACGCGCATCTTTTATCATACGCCGCCTTCGCCGCTTGCTTTGTTTTGTAGCCGTACCATTCAACGAGGATTGCGATTTCAATGCGTTCCCTTGACGCATCAAAGCATTCGCCTTTTTTCAAATGGTACCACCAATGTTTTTTTATTCTCTCTGCTATGACATAACGCTTTTCCATGACAACCTCCGATCAGCACAATCCGTTTTCCCGAAAATCTTTCAGCAGCCCGAAACGACGCCCCATCCGGTAAAACCAATCCGCAATGACAGATACCTCGTACCATGAAAGACCTTCCGTGACCTCATACTGAAAACGTCTCGCAATGTCGCAAAGACAAGATTGTTTTTCTTTGTAGCTGCTCCCGCGGACGCGAAAGTCGATCATGGAAAACACCTCGGTCAGCGGCGACCATAGATCACGATTGAGCCGTTCGCGGTTATCGTATAATGCGGTGACAAATTCGCCTTCGGCGTTTTTATATGCAGCGTAAACCATTGTTTTATTCCTCCTTTTTGTCCTCGATTTTTTTCCAATCCTCGCCGACCGTCCGGGCGATCCGGCTGCCGTCCTCGCGGTCGTATATCGACGCATAGCAAAACTCTTTATTTTTGAACGCTTCCGCAACCTCCTCTTTTGCTTCCGTCAGCGTCGGGACGTTGTGAAAGCTGCATTCCGTTCCCCACCCGCCGCGCTCGTCGTTCGACATGAATACGTTATAGCGGATACGATAAAACATTTTTTGCACCTCCTCACAATTCAACGCCATGCGCCACATCCACACCGCAACGAATACCGGACAGATAGAAATGCAGCATTGCCAAACAAGAGAAATCACGGGTATATAATGCGCTGCCGCCGTTCTCGGATTCTCGGATCGTCAAATTGTACCATTCCGCCGCCGTGCCGTCCTCCATAACATGATCCGAATGATATTCAACCTCGATTTTTCTGCCGGACTTTTTTTCGATCTGCTTGATCGTATCAAAAAGATTCATAATGTTCATTGTTTTTCCCTTCTCCCCGTCGTGCCGATAGGTCAGCGGCTTTTCACAGATAGACCCTTGACAGTTTTGTTCCGTTCGGCGTGTCGATCTCCATCATCACAAGAAACGAGCACCCCGACCTTTTGAAACTCTTGTATCTGGAAACGTGGCTTTCAATCTCCGCAGGATCGTAACCGAGCATTTTCAAATATTGCCGCGTCCACTCCTTTGCATCTTCGAGCGTTTGAATTTCCAACTTTTGCATGGTTCATACCTCCCTTTTTCTCTGTTCACATTTGCAGCAGTTGTGCGCCTTTGTCTGTTCCCAACATTCAAGACCCGCGCCTGCATACACGTCGCAATAATCGCAACCGTCCCAATTCCTCCGAGCTGTGCAGACGTTTACAAGCGTTTTTCTCGGCTTCTGCGTTACATACAACTTGCGCAATCGCTCTGCGTTCAGTTCTCTTTCTTCTTTTGTTCGGATCATTATAGCCACCTCCTGCGGGCGGGTTTATACCCGCTCCGCGCCTCCTGCCGTGCTGCCGCCTTCCGGGACTGTATCTTCTTCGTACAGTTCAACGAGCATTCGCCCTGCGTCCGCTTCGCTCAATCCGACGCGAACCGCAAACGCTGAAAGATTGATATACCCGAAATGCACAAGCGCTTTTTTGATCTTACCCGCAGCCGTGAACGCCGCGATGTAGTCCGCAAACCGGATAACGTCGGTTGTGCCGTCACGCGTCCGGCAGTATTCGCCGTGTTTTCGGATATGTTCGACGAGACCGCCGTCACCGTCTCCGAGATCGTAACGTCCTGTATATGTTTCCTCCTCGCCGCCGTCCACGTCGGGAGCAGGTACCGTAATCGTAAACTTTGTTTTGTAATACCATCCAAAACCGTTTGGTTTTTCGCGCTCCTCGTGCTGTCTGTCGTCGAGCGTTTTCAAGATAATTTCAGCGGCGGCAAGAGACATTTTCAAAGAATCGTCCGGGAAGTTATAAAATGCAGGGTGTTCGCTCCAATGGATCAAAACAACCGGCTCTCCGCCCTTAATGGGGTATGTTCTGCGCGTTTCTTCGATCAGCTTCATACCTTCGTTGCGCAGGATCAGAGCGTGTTCCCTCTCGCGCTGTTCTTCTGCAAGTTTTTCGGCTTTCTTTGCGTTTTCCTCTGCAAGTCGCATCTCCGCGACCGCTTCGAGGTCTGCGGCGGTCGGCTGTCCGGGATCTGTCGCGGCTTCAAACGCTGAAATTGCTTTCTTGCAGGCGTCAACCTGCGTTTGCGCGTATGCTCTGCCGCCCCTGTAACGCTCCGGCGCTGCAAGCTCTTTTTCGTACTTTGGCAAAAACCGCTTTGCTGCCTGCGCCGCTGCCTTCAATGCCGCATAGCTGAAAAACTTATAAAGCGGGTGCGCATCCGTAATATAGGCGTGATCTTTCTCAAAATAGTCTGTATAGCTGTCGGAATTGTTCTCTACCGGCAGAAGGTCACGCGGTAAATCGTCGTAGTCCTTCGCGTGGATGGAAATGCTCGGCGCGTGGTCTTTGTTGTTGTCGATGGAGTAATAGCAGCGAATAAGCTCCCCGCCGTCGATCTTGATACCGTTGTAATAGATTCTGATATGATCCTGCGGCGCGGCTTCCTGCGCTTTGTTCTCGTCGTGCTGCTCCGGCTCTCGATCTTCACCGAGCGCGGCGCGGACGGTCTGTTCGTCTGCATAGCCATACCATACCTTCTTCACGCCATGCCAGCGGAAGCGAAGCGCCTTCAACGCGTCGCGGATTGCCTCAGAGGGCTTTCCGTCAAAGCTGATTTCAATACTGCCGAATTGCTCGTTCTGTGCGATTGTATAACTCATAAATTCCCCCTTGCGCGGCGGGGTAGATTTGCGGTATAATGACAGTAGCCGCCGCGCCTTTGCTCTTGTCGTGGT